>Ga0208261_1000095_pt1 | contig 34805 bp, 23 predicted proteins | sample Knorr_S7_td_DCM__FD_185595 | JGI IMG/M metagenome (GOLD analysis project Ga0208261, IMG submission 185595) | Marine microbial communities from Southern Atlantic Ocean transect - Knorr_S7_td_DCM_ad_131m_LV_B (SPAdes) (version 3) | ecosystem: Environmental > Aquatic > Marine > Oceanic | place...
ACTACCGAATGCACTGCTCCTATCCTTGCGCATGCGAGCATTGCAATTGGTAATTGGGGAACCATTTGCATGTACAAGCATACTCGATCACCTTTTTCTACTCCAATACTTTTTAAAACATTAGCAAATTTTTTCACCTCAGAAAGTAACTCATTATAAGTAAATGATTGGTCTTCTTGAGGATTATTTCCTTCCCATATAATAGCGCTTTGCTCGCCAAAACCATTTTCAACATGACGGTCTAAACAATTATAGCTTACATTTAGCTTCGCACCATCAAACCACTTTATTGAGCCCTTTATAAAATCATATTCTCGAACTTTATCCCATTTTTTAAACCATGTTATTCGATTTGCAATTTCTGCCCAAAAATTTTCTGGGTTTGATATAGATTGATTATATAAATCATTATATTGATCCAATGATTTAAAATATGCATTATCCGAAAATTCTTTATTAGGAGAAAATAAATTATCTGACATCTCTAGAATTCCTTAATTATGTTTTTGTTTAAAGCATCCTCCAAAAACCTCTATAAAAGAGAGGATACAATTTATATTAAGGAAGTTATTTTTGAATGGTTTTTTCTATTTTAGAAATACTAATTTTTTAGTATTGGTAAAACTATTTGTTTCCATTCTATATAAATACATTCCAGAGGGGATTGTACGGCCAAATGAATCTTTCCCATTCCAGGTAACTTCATGGTATCCGGCAGAAAATCTATCATTTACAAGCTTAATCATTTCTCTTCCTAAAAGATCATAAATTGCTATCTGTGTATATGCTTCTTCTGGAAGTTCAAACTGTATAGATGTAAAAGGATTAAAAGGATTGGGATAGTTTTGACTTAAAGCATAATGATTTGGGATTGGTGTAATTTTAAGTACAGTTGATCCATGGAGTATCTCTTTACCCTCATTATCATAAAATCTAGCTTGTATATTTTGATGATAATCTCTTTTTGTATTAAGGTTTAAGTTAATAGAAAAAACAGAGTCTATACTTTCTCCTAGAGATGCAAAAGTATATGCTTTTATATTAGCTAAAGTATCTTCATTAATAAAAATAAGATTATTTAACGCTAAAGAGGCATTAGAAAGGTTCATTACTTGATTATCAAGATCAGTAAAAATTATTTGTCCTGCACTTGTATATGAGGGTAAATCAATATGTAATTGTCCTTCATTATAAGTTGCATCTAGAAATATTTGACTTCCCGGTTCTAATAAAATTGTTGGGATATAAGTTTTATAATACCAATTCCACATTCGTGAAAAAATCGCAAGGTCTCGTAAATTTGCTTCACCATCAAGAACAGGAGCATAATGTGGTGGATCAAAATTAACTGGAGCAAGATCTATATTTGGCCAAAGAGTATTAAAACGGACTACGTCGGCTACATCTAAAACATAATTACTATCTAAATCACCCCAGAGTGTACTATACATCGTAATGGAGTCTGTCATATATAATCTATTAAAGCTAATTACACTATCAAAAGTGAAGAATAAAGTATCTGCAGTTAGTAATTGTTCATTTAAACTAATCGTAATTATGCTATCTGAATAGTTTATATCATAAGGTATTGTATCAAAACCAGTATTCTTTAGTTTAAACTTAAATCCTGATATGTCTTTATTAAATTTAAAATTGATTTGTTCTAAAGATGATACATCCAAATAATCATTTATTGATGGCGATATCGTATCTATTCTAGCGGGTAAATTATCAAAATATATTCCATCTGTACGAACTGAATCAGATTTATTCCCTGCCATATCTACTGCACGAATTGCTACAAAATATTTCATATTCTTATTCAATCTTAAGTTTGTAATTGTTGTAGAGTCAGATAAAGTATCAATTGCAAACCAATCTAGTACTTTGGATGTGTCTGGCTCATCAAGAATACTGATCTCATAATTACCTATAATAAAATTATCAGAGAAATCTTGCCAATGGACATTCAATAAAGTGGAATCAGTAGTCCAGTCAAGTTCATCAATAGGATCAAAACCATCGCTAATGTTTCCAACTGAAGGTGCAACAATATCAACAATAAAACCATCACCTAAAATTGTATCAGAAATGTTACCCGCCCAGTCAACAGCATACGCACTAGCAAAATATTGAAAATTAGGTTGAAGAGTTAGCCCCTCTAATAAAGTATCAGCAATTCCATTGGTTTCTGCCCAAGGTATTACATTTCCTACACCTGGTGAAGTTCCTACTGCAAAGCCAAAGCGCAGTATGCCAGATAATAAATCTCCACCATTCATACCCAATCGCAAAGAATCAGTACTTGGAGTAAAATCTTTGTCCTCCATAATACTACATTCATACAGATAATTAATAAATGGGGATGAATTATCAAGGATTACTCTTGAATTATCAGTTGATTGTGTACTCACACCACCTGGGTTACCAGCTAAATCAGAAGGAGTAAAATTAAACGATACTACTCCTTCTACATCAGATGCCTGCATCGTTCTGGTTGCAATCCAATTATCACCAATTCTAGTAACATTATCAGCTGTATCATTTGCTATTAAAACAAAAGGCGTCATGATTTCCTCTAAAGGACGAAATGTAACTGATACATCATCGCCAAATTTTGCACCCTGGCTTGAATATAGATTATCTGATTCAACGGCAATACTATCAATAATTGGACCTGTTTGATCTACTCTTATTTGATTTGCGCTTGCAGCTCCTATTTTTGTATAACCTGCAAAATCATTAATACGCGCGGTAAATAAAGCTAAAGCCCCTTCTTGATAATATTGTGAATTGATAAATTCTATTCTACTAATTGAAATAGTGAGAGTATCATTAACATTAGATTCTACAATAGCAGTCAGATCTCCAATATCTAATGTATCACTTCCGTCAAAACTAACAAGAACCTGTACGGCACCATCAATTAAACTTATATCATTATCAATTGGGACCGTAACTAAAATACTTTGGTTTGTACTATTCCAAAAACCATTTACAACAGTCCCACCATCACTAATTACTTGACCAACGTTAAAGTTTGATGGAGGAGTCTGATCAAATAAAACGTACGAATCATTGGTAGTACTATCAATACTTGAGCTATTACCAACAAGATCAATAGCATTAATTGTAAAACTAACTCTTCCTTCACTTTCTGCGCCGGTTATACCATATTTAGCTCGAAAGTAATTATTATTTAATGCAGAAATTGAGTTTGCTGGACTATTTAAAATTGTTACTGATGAGTCAGAGACATTCTCGTGCACTCTGAATGTTAATATGATAGTATCATTAGCTCCCGCAAGAGATGAATCAGCAGCATTTGATGATATAGATACCATGGGAAATACTGGATTAGTACCATCAAAACGAACATAACTACTATCTGTTGAAGATGTAATATCTCCATAATCATTTCCATTTAAATCTGTATAATCAATTACAAATGGAACAATTCCATCTTGATCCTCATTCCCAGCAATAATGTGATATAAATAACGGTTACTTGCTGGAGACTCATCTTCTGCTGTTCTAGAATTAATCTCAGAGCTTGTTAAATTAATTGGCATGTCTGTTCTTAATTCGACAATAATTGAATCACCTGGTCTTGCTAATGAATCTCCATAGCTACTATTAGATTTAATTTTTGATAATAAGACTTCTGGACCTGCAGCACTAAAATCAACACTACTTCCATCATCAACAGAATTATAATTTGAACTCATATTTCTGGCTGTATCACCTACAGATAAAACAAATGGCAACACACCTTCAGTTTCTGATCCTGTCATTCGCCTGAAAACTCTTGAAGAGAATCCATTAATATGTTCATATCCATCAAAAGACTGTTCTCCAATTGTACCTGAAACAGTATCAATCCCCTCTAATTGTCCGGTAAATTGAATATAAACTGTATCTCCAAGAATAGCTCTAGTAGGATCATCATTTGTAGAAAAAATTGTCTTCCCTATTAATGTTGGACTAGTTTGATCGATTTTTAAAATTGAAGAACTAGTATCGCCCGTTGTTGAGTTACCTGGTGCATCCCACATTATACTATATATTTCTACAGATGCATTTTCTGTAAATCCCGTTAATTCTTCAAACACAGAATCTGGAAAAGTAATAGTATAATTTGTTCCTATATGATTTGCCTGGATATCATATGCAGGCGGAAATAGTTGCCGAGATGGTGGAGAATTAAAAATAACGTACGGATGGGCTATACCTTCAGTAAGCGTTGGATCATTATCAATAGGAATGGTGATACTTAGTCCGTTATTTGTACTATTCCAAAAACGTTGAGCAACTGTGCCTCCAATAGGTGCTACTAATCCAGTGGTATATGATGCAGGATTTGTCATATCACAAATCACACTAGAATTATTATTGGTTGTTGTTCTCGTATCTGAATTACCAGAAAAATCAGCATAGTTAAATGAAAAACTTATTGTTCCCTCCTGGTCACTACCTTCTATAATTATACCTCCTATAAATGTTGAGTCATCATTACTATTTGTTATAGTTGCTACTTTATTTAAGATTGTACCATTTACTGTTGCAGACCTGAGTTTCTCACTGGATTGTAATTTAACAAAGACACTATCTCCTAATTTTGCATAGCTATTATTATTATTATTAGAATATGTTGTGACAAATATAGTTGGCGTCACATCGTCATATGTTACGGTTGAACTATTTGTAACATTTATCAAAGTATCTGGATTGCCATATGTATCATGATATGGTATGGAAAATGAAACAGGTCCATTAGTCTCACCACCAGCAAACATATAGCTTGCAGTATACTCATTTCCATTCACATTAGTAATGGTAGCGTTATTCCCTTGGATTATTGCAGTTGGAGTAAGTACGGCTTCTGCAGTAGTGAAAGATACCGTAACTGTATTGCCAATTTTAGCATATGTTGTGTCGGCATTATTGGATGCAATTGATATAGGATTTGAACTATTTAATACTTGTTTTACCAGTAGAGTATCGACTGAACGAGCACCAATTGTTTCGTTTCCAGCATTATCGATTAATTTTGTAGTTATTTTTAATCGTGCATTTTCTACAAACCCAGGAACATTTTCTAAAAAATCTGCACTAGTTATTGTACTCATTGAATCAACTAAATCATTAGTAGTGATGATATAATTTTCACCAAAATCTGTATATGCACCATCATTAATACTTATTCTCATTTTTACATTCGCACCTAATAATGCATTTGGGTCATAAATAGGGTCTAATAGAGCAGGATTAATCAACGTTGCAGGTGCATTATTTATCCATCCTGTTGCATCACACGTACCATTGCTGTTGCCTGTCTGATCATTAAGGGCTGTACCAGTTCCTTCACCCATTTTCCAGTAACTAACTAAACCTGTCTCATCACCATTGAGGGTCCATGAACGAAATCCTGCAATTTCTGATTGACTTCGTGCATAATTCCATAATCGCACATCACAAACCTGCCCATTAAAATAATTGAAATTTGCATCATTTTTAAATTTTCCAATAAAAAGTTCTGAACCTGCAACATGATCATAGTCTACATTCCCTGTTCTACTAACACTGTTAACCAATACGCCATCTTTGTATATTTTAATTTCAGATCCATTATAGGTCCCTGCTAAATGAGTCCATACGCCATTTTGAATACTCGTAGCAGGATTCGATTCCCATTGATCTTGCGGTGAGCCATTTGTTACAATAAAAAACCGCCATAATCCATTAAAATATACAAAACCATATCCTGACTCATCTCCACCCACGGCTTGTCCATAGGAAATCATTCCATCATATGTATCAGCAGATTGTACTTTAGCCCATACTTCAAGGGTTAAAGTGTTTAATTGTAATCCATTTGATCCATGACTAGTAACGCTTGATGAATTATCGTTATAAAAACGACTCCATCCATTTAATACATTAAAGTCAGATATTGCAGTATCTGGAGGGAGAGTTAAAAAAACTTCTAAATTAGTATTTAAACTATTCCATACTTGATCTCGAGTCCAAGGCTCTCCTCCTCTAGGAAATAAATGTCCAGTATTATATGCAGTGGGACCAATACGATCCACAATAACCTTTGAATTATTTGTTGTTTGGGTAACGGTTTGTCCTGGGATATTATCTGAGCTAATGAAATCAACTGAAAATAAGACGGGTCCCTCCGCATCGCTTGCAGAAATAGTTTTTGTTGCAGTAAAATCTGTTCCGCTCCCTGTACTACTTACAACTTCCCCATTCATAATAACTGTAGGTGGAGCAATTAAATCAGTATTTGAAGTCATGGATAGAGTTACCTCATCATTATTTACCGCACCTGTTGGATTATCTATCGGGCCTGTAATGCCAAGAGTATTAAATACAGGAGCACCATAAATATTAACGTTATCGAGGTACCAATAATTAATATTGTATGAAAATGTTCCATGTGTTCGGAAGCGAATTTGCAAAGTATCTATATCCCTTAATCCAGTTAAGAAAAAACTATTAGTACCCCATGGGATATCAACGGCACCTAATGATGCATCTGCAAGAAATGTTAAGGCATTTTCCCAACCTGAGCCTGTACAATATTCGACCTCAAGATATTCGTTTGTTGATGTACTTTCCCAAGCATCAAAATACATATCAAAGGATATTTTTATATCCGAAAATTCAGATATATTAATTAAAGGTGAATACATTGCAGTTGAGTAATCTCTTGTGTGGGAATACTTGAATCTAGCCACAGGCGCGGAAGACCAAAATGGGGCGCTTGAATGTTTTTTCCAAACTTGCACATCGCTACAATATGGATATGTATTATCAGTAGGGTTACACGTTAAGAAGAATGAATCGGGAGGAGTTAAAGATGAATAATATTGATCTTCATTACCGCTACAAGATCCATCCATACAATCATAATCATCACTAGCACTTCCAAAACTAGACCATTGAGCAGAAACCCATTTATCAAAATTCGTACCCACGCCTTGGGAGAATGTTTCAATAAATGGAAGAGTTTCATAAGATGTGGTTCCATCAACAATTACAAAATCTCCAGGATCCGTATCTGTACCATACAGTATTACAAATGGAGAAAAAGATAGAATGAAAAAAGAAATATTTATTTTCATTCTTAATTTCATTGTATAGTGACAGTTGCATTTCTGACTCCACGAATAGAAATAGTTTCATCTAACGGTGTAACTAACTCACACTGCGTTGTATCATATTCTATAAGTGTTTCACCGCTGTTAAGTGCAGTAAAATATAATTCAGCGATATGCCCAGTCTCTGTGACATATGACAAGGCGCCTTCTTCTCCTAGATACCAAGCAAAAATATCAATTTGTCCAAATACTATTGTATAAGTGAATAAAGGAGTATTAATGCCATTATTAGTTAATAAAACCCCAGGAAGTATCGTATCTAGCTGTAATAACTCTGCATCGTAGGTAATATGTGCATGTATCCCAGCTAAGGTTGTATCATGCTCAATAATATAAGTTCCTATTTTGACTGAGTCACCACTCGAGACAGTTTGCGTAAGGGGATGCATTGTTAATGCTGGAGGAAAAACTCCTGCAATAGAATCAGCTATTACATCAATCGGATTATCAAGAGTTATTTCATACGTTTTACAAGAAAAAAAGATGATAAATGTGAGTAGACTAATAGCAATTGTCTTAACTCTATTTGTTTTTAGATTGATAAATATAAAATAATTCTTCAAAATGCTGATACCAACTATACCAACTGTTTGAAATCCACCTTAACCACTTTATTTATTAACGGCGATATGGTTCGGGTCCATGAATAAAGTTTTGAGGCCTTGGACCAGCTACATATGCATGAATAGCATTAATGGCCCATACAGTTCCTATCATAATTCCATTATTAATCATAGCTTTATTATAATTCTTGTGTGCATTCCAATAACCTATAGTTTCTTTACGTAATTTTAATACCTCATCTGGATCTGTCTCTTTTTCATATAACTTTGAATATTCCTGTAAATTTTTTACTGCCGAAGAATATTGTGAAAAATTAAAAAATAGCACTCCAAACAGGACCGCTTCTATTGATGGAAAAGCATAGCCTGGCAATCTTTTATTTGAGTAGAATTGCCCCCATCCAGGAGCAACTGTTGATCTCCAAAGAGCTCCAAACGGCGTCTTGTCCTCTTTAATGTCTCTGGGATGTTTAGGAAAAAGGTCTCTTCGTGGTTGCATTAATTCATATGGTGGATCTTCACCAATTAATGCCCAAGAAGCAATATTTGATTCTGCTCCTAATGCATTAATTACATCCAAAATATTTATCTGTATTGTACTTACTGCACCTCCGGAACGAGTTGAAATGATCTCTCCACTTAAAACCGAACCATATTGACCAACTTTTGTCCCTGCATACATCACATAGTCTGCGGATAACTCTTGACCAATACTTATAATTATTTCTCTATCAGGTATTTCTCTATCAGGATTATTAAGATCAGAATATTGACCTACAACTGATAGTACTATTTCAGGATCAATTACTTTCATATTTGAAGTTTCTTGAAGCTGTAATGACATTGATGAAAATAGTTCACCATATTGAACTATAGAAGCACTGTCCATTGTAAGATCAATGAATGCAATGCTACCACTATAATCAGCACTTTTTATTGTACCGAAAAAAGCTATAATAATAATTAATACTTTATATCTAGAGATCAATTACTTCCTGGCTCAGGTTGATATCGAGTATAAATAAACTCTGCGTTTCTATCAGCAATAATAATTTGATCATCGAATAGTTCATCTAAATAATATACACGTAAGCGATGTGGGCCTGCTTCAAGGTTTAACTTAATCTTCTCATCACGCCAAGTATGTTCTCCATTTAATTCAAAAGTAAGGCCTTTTTCTTGTGCCCGAAATTTAATCTTATACATTGGATTAAGAATAAAGTCGGCCACCAATCGTTTTGCATCTTGAACAGATATCTCATGAGTGGCAGGTGCATATCCATCTGCTTCCAACCTTACCTCATGTAGCCCTGGCTTTACTGAATATCCTTTAATAGGCGCATTTCCAATTTCTTTTCCATCTAATATTACTGTTGTTCCTTTTGGCAAGACTTTAATATCTAAAGTGACTTGGCCGATCAAATGCGAAAAAAATAATAAAGTAGTTAACAAGTATTTCATTGTTTTGCAAGCTCTAGATCATCTTGAGGGCTCATAAAATAATTGCCAGCATAAATTACATCTTGTTCACGAACCCACCCTTGAATCATTTCGGATTTATCATCTGACCAAAAAACTTCTACAAGACCAAACAGCCTATTACCCGATACTTGAGTAACAGCTATTATATCATTTTTTGATAATAAAAAGTGAGTTGTAGAACCATTTGCAGATGATTTACGAAAATGAGTTAGATTATTTTTAGTAATGTATAAATTCCCTCTATCAACAAAATCTTTACTTGGACCTAAAGCAAAATCAATACCTAAATCAAATTTTCCGTTAAATACTGCATCCTTACTTACTACTGGAAATAGAGAACCAACACCTGCAGAAACAATAATATCACTTCTATATCCATATTCATTTGGCAACTCAAATCGATAGTCTCCATCAATACGTGATTTTGTGTAAAATGTCCTACCCGTAGAGTCCGTTGCTACCAATTGAATACCACCTAACATCCTTTCATCATATCTTCTAAACACTATACCTTCGATAACTGCTGGAGTTTTAATTATTTTACTTACAGGCAGAGATATTTTACCATAACGCACTCCTGTAAATTCATGTTTAATCTCAGGCATATCCGGTCCTTGTGGATAAATAACAAATATATTACCATTCTTATCTGTTGAAAGTGCATTTTGAGGAAGAAATACATCAATTTTTTCCTCAGGCATGTATGTAGCAGCAAAAATAGGATCAACTTCATTTTCTCTATCATATATATACACTTGAAATGCCTCGGGCAATGTATTCACTAATTGGATAGGTGCATTTATATGAATATCTTGATATTCATATCTCAAGGAGATTAATGGCGCACGTTGAGTATAGATAGGATCTGAATATTTTGGAGCGAACATATATCCACAGCTTGAAAAAATAAAAGCTGTAAATAGTATTAAGAGACTGGTATGTGGAGTAGTCTTCATTTTTTTACACCTGCTTTAATGCAAGTGACGCCTCTAATTTATTACAATAAGAATATACTATTCAAGGCATAGTATTCTATAAAGACCGACCATGAGGATGTTTTACATATTTATCTTTAGAATCTTTCTTTACAGCTACCATTGTTATAATCGCAGTACATGCTAGTCTTTTTTTGTATTTTGATCCTTCTGCATAAGCGTCTATGAGAACTTCAAAAGATGAATTTCCTATTTTGGAAACATGCCCTTCAAAGTTAACCCATTCACCTGGATAAACTGGTTCTTTAAATTCAACTTTTTGAATAGCGCGGGTCAAGGCACCATCAACACCAGCACCATGTAAAAAACGATATGCAACCTTTGCTGCAGCAAGATCCATCCATGATATCATTTGCCCCCCAAACAGTGTTCCAACATTATTAACATCATCTGGCATTACCAACTGGCTATATTTTGCAAAATATTTCATGTATTACTTTAATATAACTCTTTATATTTATTTATAAAATAATATAGCCTCGCTAATAAACCCTCGAGAAAATCTTTTTCTCTGAAGAGCACGCCACACCAGCGAGGCTACAGTAAATATTATCTATAATTGTTATTTTTAGTCAACATTTTTTTTATATAAATAAATATAATTAAAAGCCTTCATTCGCAATTCGTTTACCTTCTTCAACATCTACCTTGTTTAAAAAATATGCGCCTAGAATAAATAATAATAAAATCGATAGTATTCCAACCCTTGCATCTCCTACTATAATAGTAACAGTCCCCATTAAAGCAGGGCCAACAATTGCAGCAAACTTACCAAACATATTATAAAACCCAAAAAACTCAGCTGATTTAGATAGTGGAATAATTCGTGTATATAAACTTCTACTAAGCGCTTGAATACCACCTTGAAATAATCCAATTAATATTGCTAAGATGTAAAAATGAACTACTTTAGTCATAAAATAGCCAAGAAACGTAATTATCGAATATGCCATAATACCAATCATAATTCCATTTTTAGTTCCGACTTTTGATGCCATCCACCCATATATTAAAGCAGCTGGAAAAGCTATAAATTGCACGATTAAAAGCGCAATAATTAAACTCTCATTTGGGAACTTTAAAGACATACCATAGTCTACAGCCATTTTTATTATCGTATCTACACCATCGATGTAAAACCAGTACGCCAATAAAAACATTCCAACAACTCTCATTTTACGAATCTCTTTAAATGTTTCTATTAATTGCTTCCAACCCATATTTATTGATTTGATTAAATTAACAGACTTTTCATCACTTGGCTCAGATACAAAGAAAATTAGAGGAATGGTAAATACTAACCACCAAATAGCAACACTTAAAAAAGAAAGTTTAATTGCTGTTGCGCCATCCGGAATACCAAAAAAATGAGGTTTCAGATACATAATTACATTTAATAGAAACAATGAACCTCCACCAAGATAACCAAGGCCATATCCTAGAGATGAAACTGAATCTACGTTTTTTTCAGAAGCTATATCCGGAAGAAGCGAATCATAAAAAATATTTGCACTAGCATAGCCAATCGTTGCTATCATATAAAATAATACCGCCATCTGCCAATGCCCTTGATTGACTATACATAATCCACCTGTCATAATTGACCCCATAAATGCAAAAAAGATAAGAAACTTTTTCTTTTTGGAACCTTGATCAGCAATTGCACCTATAAAAGGTGCTATAGCTGCTACTATAATTGCATAAATTGAGTTAGCCATGCCGAGATAGAATGTACTTTGATTCGGATTATTAGGATCAGCCCAATATTCTTTAAAAAAAATAGGGAAAAAGCCAGCCATAACTGTGGTAGCATAGGCGCTATTAGCCCAATCATATAATGCCCAACTCCAAACAGCACGTTTATTTTCTTTCATAAGACCTATAAAAGATAAGGATATTTAACCTACCAAGCTTGAAAATAAGCTTGAAGTCCTATCCATGTATCAGCAAAACCATAGGTATGTCTCGTGAAGTATGGAAAAGATGCTCCTATTTCAATATCAAATAATACTGGGCCAAAACTCTTTATTGGGTGAACATTATGAAAGGTAGCTAGAACATATTGTCTAATTTGTGTTTTTTTAGTATCATGAACAATTTCTCCATTTTTTGACCTATTTACCATCCAATTATCCCAAGCTAAACTTTTTGATAAAACAAAATCTCTTTCTGTTTTGATACTATTAATTCCTGCTGTTACAGATAGTCTATCTGGTAACACTTCTAATTTTCCCATAGCAGATAATAATATTTCATCACCTAATTGATGTAAAAAAGTACTTCCCACCTTAGATATTAATGAATCAGGGTCTGTTTCTGATCCCCACAAAAACGATACGGGAGTATTTACAACTTCTCGTGAATATGTTCCATGTTCAACACGCCAAGTAATATTTACTAATCTTTTTTTAAAATATTTAAAAAACTCACCAAATAAAGAATAGGAATATCTTGTCATCCCATTCCCAACTGGTAAATCAAAAAATTGATTTGGAATATTATTCACATTTCTTGATTTTGATTGATAAGCATTTAACCTTCTAGCGCTTGGTAGTTGCAAGCTAAATCCACCATAGATAGAAAGTGGTTCTTTTCCACTCCACGAAGGATGTCCGTACAGTAAAATTATCATTCCTAAAGTAGCATCCCCTAATCCTGACGAGGTTCTGTTATTAGGATAATAAAAATTTAATAAAGAATCCAAAGGATTAACTAGAGAATCAACGATTATATCTTTTTCCCAACTTATTTCATTTTTTAAGGATCTATATGAAGGTAATAATAAACTAAATGTCATCCGTCCTGATAATCCGTATTCAATATAAATTTTTCTTTTATTATAGCTCGTTTTATTCTGTTGATGAACATAAGCAGCTATTGTGGAATCATTAGCCATATAACTCATGTCTCTTATCCCTTTATTAAAAATACCTCCAGAGCCTATCCATTTACCTGAACCAATACTATTAATGACTGAAATTCTCCATACACTTCTTGGTACTGTAAAAAAAGTTTGTGTATGTACAACTGAAAAAAGAATTATAAAAAAATAAATAAGTCTATTCATAAAGCAAAAACCGGGTCCGGAATTCACTAAATCGAAGTATGTCATGCAACCATAATGGAGGTAAATAGTCTACTGGCTTTCCTTGGGCAGCAAAAATTCTTAATAAATCATATCCAAATAGTTTATCAACATACCCACCCGATAACCATTTAAAGTTTTTCTCGTATAATTGATATGTTAGAATCATTAAGGCTGTCGAAGTTGCAAGTGGATCAAAAGTATTACGGTTTGTAATCTCCATTAATAAACCACTGCATTTTTGATCAGCATAGTAGGGTCCTCTATCTTGGCCATAAATACTTTCAGGGATATAACGTATTTGATGGAAGTATACACCAGGGAGATTGAGTTCTTTAACTTTTTTCCATAATAAACGCCCTGAAATCCAGGGAGCTCCTAATCGAAAATAAGGATCATCTGTACCCTGTCCAAAATTCAGATTTGTTCCCTTGAATAAATTCATTCCCATATAAGCAAGAAGAGATTCAACATCTTCTACTCCAGGTAATATTGAAGGAGATGGAATACCTGTATCATCCATCCACATTGTTCGCTGCCAATTAGACATGGGGATGATTGTTAAATTCGCACGAGCTAAATCTTTTAGCCACCCCATCTCATTTACTATTAAAGCATATTCTCCAATTGTTAATCCATGCCTTATTGGAACTAAATGATACCCTTCGAGAGATTGATAGGCAGTCCTAACAACTGGTCCATCCATAACATCTCCTCTAAGAGGGTTTGGGCGATCAAGTAATAAAATTGGAGTATCATATTCAGACGCTTTCTCCATCACCTTTGAAACTGTTGTCATATATGTAGTATATCTCACGCCAGTGTCTTGAATATCAATTAAAATAAGATCAGCATCACGGATACTCCACTCTGGTGGATACATGACTCTTTTAAATAAATCTACAACTCTTGCCCCAAAGATGGGGTCTACTGATTTATTACCCATCATTTTTAGCTTGGGGTCATCACTTGCAAATAATCCATGCTGAGGTAAAAATATTGCAAGGACGTGTACATCCTCAACTTCTCTAAGTAAAGTAAGCAAATGACGTCCATTACGATTTACCGAAGCTTGATTGCATAATATTGATATTGTTTTTCCTTTGAGATGAGAAAAGTCCATTTGCTCTAAAACATCTAAACCTGTGTATACTTTTTTAATAAATGATAAATCAGGTATTGATTCAATTCTTGTATAATTGAAATTCTCACCTTGTAGAGTACCAAAAATAATTAGAAGAAGAAGAAGATTAGTATAGTAGGTAAATTGCGCTATCATTTGATTTTTTTAATATATGGGAGAAGTATACTAATAAATAGCATTATTACAGTTCCAGTAAAAACATACCATGTCCATGCAAGTGGAGACATTCTCCAGATAAAGATCATTGAAATTATCGATATCATAAACCCCAAAAGAACTGAATGATTAGTAACTTTTAAATTAAAAAGTCTTATTATGAAAAAGCCTAATATGGCACCATAAATTACAGATGCTATACTTAACCCAACTTCAACAAGTGGACTATCTGAAGAAGTAAATAACATTGCACCACCAATAAGTACAATTGCCCAAAATATAGAAATCCACCTAGCTGTTTTTAAATTAGTATTCTTTTTTAAGGGCTCTATCCAATCAACAACTGTAGCAGAAGCTAATGAGTTTATAGATGAGCTTAATGTAGACATCGCAGCAGCAAAAATTCCTGCTACAAGGAAACCTGTAAAACCATTAGGTAAATGTGTCAAAATGAACCAAGGAAAAAGCAAGTTAGGCTTTATAGGGGTCCCGTCATATAAAACCCACATCATAGCCCCAAGAAAAAGAAATACTGCAAACTGAAAAAACACTAATAATCCACTTAATAATAAAGCTTTTTGACTATCTCTAATCGTTTCTGCAGATAATAATCTTTGGACCATTAAATGATCCGTACCATGAGATGCTAATGATAATAAAAATCCGCCAAAAATTGCTGCCATAAAATTATACGGCATGGTAAATAATTCAATGATGGAATTTGGCAAACCTTGAAAAATTGATAGTTTATTTGCGTCCATTAATATAGATCTGATATTACTAAATCCACCAGGTTCTAAATTGTTTATAACATTAAAAGTTATAAATGCTCCAAAAATATATAAGATAAATTGAAATGTGTCTGTATAGATAACAGAACGAATGCCCCCAATAAGAGTATATATCAGTGTTACAAGACCAATAACTAAAATTGAAAAATTAAATGACCAACCCGTTATAAGTGTTAATGGTATAGCCGTCATAAAAAGTCTTACGCCATCAGCAAGGACTCTCATAATTAGAAAAACAGAAGAGACAAACCTTTGGAATCCTACGCCCCATTTATTTCCAATAAATTGATAAGTAGACTGTATTCCTTCACTATAATATCTTGGAAGAAAAAACCATGCAACTACAATCCTACCAATTATATAACCAATTGCAACTTGTAAAAATCCAAAATTAGTTATATATGCAACACCTGGAATACTTAAAAAAGTAAGTACGGATGTTTCTGTGGCTACAACACTAAATGAAATCATAATCCAGGAAATTTTCCCGTCACCAAGGAAATATGATTTCGTACTTTTTTGTTTTCTTCCAGCTAATAAGCCAATAAAAACAATTAAGGAAATATAAATGAATAATACTTTTACATCTAAAGAACTAAAATTACTCTGACGAGGATATATTAAATATTTTTGACGTGTTTCTTTTATAAATTTTGATAATTCTTCATTTTGGATTGATTGATATAAAGATATTCTTGACCAATCTTCTCTTTCAATAAAAACAGCTATATCAGAATTGCCAATATTATTATCAAAATTATTAAAGTCTATACCCTTTGATTCAAATATTATGTCAGGATACATACTTTTTATTACTATTGCACTTTCAATTGCAATTGTCCAAGGATCAAATTTTTTAGAATCAGTTACATTTATTGAAAAACCATTACATATTTTACCCTTAAAAGAACCTTTCTTAGGTACAAATACAGCAGGTAAAAATTCAACTCCAGGAAGTTTTAATTCTTTTAATTTAAAAACCAAATCAGTTGCGCTATCAATTTTTGGATGAACTAGAATCTGATGCTCACGATCAGATTCATTTCCATTTTCAATTATATTATCTGATGATAAAAGATTACTTATAGAAAAATATTTAAGTTTACTATATGACCTAATATTAGGTGACATAGTTTTCCATAATAAGTTTGTATTGGTCCATTCTTCGCCTCTCCAATTATTCATAGGAATAATTTTTAATTCAACATTATGATGATACTCTTCATTTAGCAATCGCGCCAATTCACCTAAAGTCATACCGTGTCTATATGGGACAGATATCATTTCAAAAGGATTTGCTATACTTGTTTGCGGAATATTTCCTGATATAATTGAACCGCCAAATGGGTTAGGTCGATCAAGAATTACTACAGGAATTTTTGATATTCCACATGCATATAATATTTGGCTTAAAGAGGTTGTATATACTGTAGAGCGTAATCCTAAATCTTGAAAATCAATAATAACTACATCTAGATTTCTAATTTTATTTATGAGATCATCTATTGAAAAATCAAAAATATAAAATTCTTCATAGCCTTGGGGTTTATCTTTAAGCTCTTTTTTATCTAAGTTAAAGACTGTTTGAATATCAAATTCTTCATTGAGAATTTCGACGCTAGTTAATCCATCTTTATTTATTGCACCACTATTTGTAACTAAACAAATATTTTTTTCATAAAGATCATTTGTTTTTTTCAGTAAAAATTCATCAATACCAAGTGAAATATTGGATTCTATCTGACCACTACAAAAATTTGTAATTGATAGAAAAAGAAAGATGATTGTCAAAATATTATGCATATTTATATTGGATTATAAAGAGCACTCTAATAAATACCACTTAAATTTAAAAATTGTTATTATTAGATTTTTTATACTATGCGATTTTTTCTTGCCTTTTTTAGTAGACTGAGTCAGTTTCTGGGTATCCATGACTCAAAAAGACAACGAACAATCGAATAGCGGCGGTTTCGCAAAGACAACAGATTTCAAATGGCTTGGCATTGGATTAGGCCTTTTTGTACTTCTCGCGTTTATTATGCCAATGCCTGAATCAATGATGTCAAAGGCTGAAGAGCTATTTCAAGGGCAGGCTGGAGTAGATATTTTAACTAAAGCAACTCATATTAAGCTAATAATAGCTCTATTATCTACTTGCGTAATATTTTTTGCCACTGAAGCTGTTCCCATGCCAGCAGTAGCATTATTAATTGGTCTTGTCCAGTTATTTTTTGGTATCACAGAACCAAAATCTATAGTTGGTACCTATGCGCATGATGCTGTCTGGTTTATCGCTGGATCATTGGCGCTGGGAGCAACATTAGTAAAATATGGTCTTGATAAACGTGTTGGTATGCTTGTTATAAATCTTGCAGGTACAAAAACTCGTATGATCGTTATTGGTATTCTATTAGGAACGGCAATACCAACTGCTTTTGTTGGTGAACATGCTGTAGCTGCAATGTATGTACCGATTGCTATGGCATTATATACTCTCACTAATAAGTCTACACCATCTCCCAATTTAGGAACCCTATTAATGGTCACTATTGCAGTAGGATGTATGATTGGTGGGCCAATGAGTCCAACAGGAGGTGCTCGTAATGCTTTAATGATTGGATTTCTTTCTAATATTGGCGTTGAAGTTTCTTTTATGCAATGGATATCCATGGGAGTATTCTACACGGTTGTTATGTCTGTTGTGATGGCTTTTTTACTACCTTTATTATTTAAACCAGAAGTTGCTGATTTATCTGAAGCGGTAGATTTGTTAAAAAAAGATCTAGAAAAACATGGTGCTATGACAGGTAAGCAGAAGCTAGTAGCCCTAGTTATGTTAGCTGTCGTAATTTTATGGATCGTTGATAAATCTCTCACAAAACAAGTATTAGGTTTTTCACTTGGGCTAGGTGGCGTTGCCATTTCTGGTGCAGTATTATATATGCTTTTAGGATTGACCTCTTGGAAAGATTATGAAGATAAAGTTAGTTGGGGTGTTATCGTACTATACGCTGGATGCATAAGCTTAGGTAGTGTATTTAAAAGTACTGGTGCATCGAGCTGGTTTGCTGATCAAATTATGGGCTTAGTTGCTCCTCTTGGTCTTAACTCTGGAGTAGGTTTAGTAATTTTAGTTGGTGTTATTGGCGCGGTATTAACAAATTTGATGAGTGCTGGAGCAACAGTTGCTGTTATTGGTCCCGTAGTCTTAGATATGGCTCAAAGTTCTGGTACAAATCCAGTCTTAGTTGGCGTTGGTTTAGCTATTGCAACTTCAATGGCATATTGGCTAGTTATTGGTACACCGGCAAGTTCTATTGTATATGCAAGCGGGCAGCTTGAATCTAAAGATTTCATTCGAATGGCGAGTGCTGGATGGCCAGCTGCTTTAATTGTATTAGGTGTTATGGTAGCTTTTTATTGGGTTAGTATTTTAGGCATTGACCCTTCAGGAATAGGATTTTAAGGATAATTTTATGGAGATTTTATTTTTACTTATAGTCTTAGTCGTTTTGTTTCTAGCAGTCTTTTCTAGTAGAAAAGAGCAAACATCTTTTGCAGATGAACAGAAAGATGCAGTCCAAAAAGAAAAAGAAGGTTTTGCTGAAGAAGACATCATGACTTATGGACAAGTTCAACAACGCAGAGAAGAACTTATTAATGTTCTTGATGAAAATCTGTCCGATAATACAGAACAACGTGACCAAATAAAACGGATAGTGAACGATTGGGCAGATTTAAAAATTAAAGCTTTTCAAGACCGAAGATCTTGGGTTAGGAACCCTGATAAAGAAAAATCAAATTAATTTTAATTAATTAATATATTTTCTTTCTGTTCTACCTCCAATATTACTCAATATTACATAACTTGTTGACTTAATATCTTTCGCTATATCATCTACTAATATTTTATCTTTATTGTTCTGCCCGAAAATTAGCACTTCATCTCCTATCTTTACTTCAGCATCTCCAAAGTCTACCATAAATTGATCCATACAGACACGTCCTGCAATGGGATATTTTTTCCCTTTAAGTGAAATATATCCATTTATATACCACTCCCGAGGAAACCCATCAGCAAAGCCTGTTTGAATTACTCCTATTATAGTATCTTTAGGGGCTTCCCAAACTCCACCATAGCTTACTTTTGTTCCTGCCTTTATATTCCTTAATGATACAACAGGCCCTTTGAATTCCATCACTGGTTTGATAGGAATATCCTTTGAAACTTCATCTGATGGATATGCTCCATATAATAGCATTCCAACTCGAACTAAGTTATATGAGCTATGAGGAATATTAATAATAGAACCACTATTAGAAAAATGTATATAATTAATAGAAAGATCTATTTCTTTGATAAAATCTAATATTGTTTTGAATTGATCCAGTTGATGTTCTGCATAAGTTATATCACCTTCATCCGCCGTAGCATAATGACTATAGATTCCATGGCATTTGAGTGTTTCATTTTTAATTATTTTAATAATTTTATATGATTCATCTAATGATATTCCTAATCTGGTCATTCCAGTATCTAATTTTAAATGAAATTTTGGACTGAATCTATTTCCACGAAATAATTTAAGATCATCTGGATCAGAAAGATTTAAAGTAATATTTTTATCATAAGCTATTTCTATCATTTCTTTTGAGGGCCTACAAAAAACAAGGATTTCTTCATCAATTCCAGCGCTTCTTAATTCTAATGCTTCAGAAAAAGTAAAAACTCCAAAAAATTTCACTCCTTCATCACGTAAAGTTCTTGAAATTTCAATTACACCATGTCCATAGGCATTTGCTTTTACTACAGCCATAATCGGCACATCATTTAACTGATCTTTTAATAAATGATAATTATATTTTAGGTTTTCTAGGTGGATTATCGCTTTGGGAGAGAACATTATATTTAACCAAATTTCTTCAAAAGAAATAATTTCAATTCTTCAAAATTATCAAAAATTTTTGTGCTGCAAGCTATTATCCATCCGCTTAAATCAGTTTTTGGTACCTGACTTATTAAGTAAACTGGAATACCATGTTCAAATGCTAAAGTCACTTCACCATGTGTACCAGCACCTCTAAAAACATCTTTGTTCCATAGACAAATAATATAATTTGCCTCTTTAGTTACTGATTCGATATCTTGAACAACAAATTGATGCATAAATTCTTTATATCGTTTTATATCAGTGTCTTTCCAATCACGATATTCATACGAATTTGTTTTTTCAATAATTAATCTAGATTCCTCAACAGGGTTTATAACATCATGCCCTAGTTTTATGGAAAGCCATTCACTTATAGAATCACGCCAGGCCTCTCCCTCATCCTGCGCATATTCCATTGCACCAGAGAGATATGCTATCATTGACTGAAGACGCGTTTAATTAATATACTATTTATATAAAGCCATACAAACCCAATAGCGAGTGGAATAAAAAATGAATTTATATTAAAAACTCCTTCAAATTCTACTGATCTATACCAGTTTAATATCATAGTAGTAGGCAAAAGATTGAAAATATCTATTATACTTGCTGGGTAAAATTCAAATTCAATCAATAGCTGTGAACTATAAAATATAAATAATAACATAATAGAAGCCGAAACAAGAATAGTATTGATTTTATTAGATGATAATGAGAGTGTAGCCAAAGCATTTCCAATAATTATATTGAACATAAAGGCTGCCAAAATGATATAAATAAAGCTTGTGATTCCAATTGCTAATTCCATCAGATATAATAAAATAAAGAAAGGAAGCAAAGAGAGTACTAAGCCTTCAACTGTAGCAGATATTATTAAATAACTTATAATTTGAAATTTTGATAAAGGTGTAAGTGATAACGTAACTAAGGTTTTTGATTCTAAACGTGAATAATAAAAATCACGAAAAATAATTGGAGCAATTATAATTGTATTTATTATCATTACCAACCCAGGGAACACCCAATCTTCGTAAGAGATGTTATCCATCGTTTCCATTATTATATTGTTCATTCCAATTGAAATTGTTAAAAATATTATAATTGGCAATAAAAGGATCAAAGTAACTGTAGAAATCAATCTTTGTCGTAAAAGCCAAAAACTTCTTAATAAGAATGTTTTGATCAATCTAAACCTTTACCTGCAAATTCAGAATCCATAAGATCACGTAAACTTAATTTTTTAACTGTCAGATCTTTCATTAGCTGTCCAGCAGCTTCATGAAGCACTTGAAAAAAAACAGATCTCTCACGTCCATAAAAATGTAAAGTATTACCTATTTTGGAAGGATTTACAATAGTAGATATAGAGGTTAATTTATTATAAAGATCCTTGGATAACTCAACAAATTCAATTTCAAATTGATGATATTGTAAAGTACTTTCTAATAATTTATCTAGAGTTCCATCTAAAATGATCTTACCATTTTGCATAACTAAAATTCTATCGTTTGACTGTTCAACCTCAGGTAAATATTGGCTGACATAAATAATTGTTTTTTCTCCTGACAAACTACGAAGTAGATCCCATGTTTGTCTAGTTGATGGAGCATCCATAAAAGCAGTTGGTTCATCTATAATCAAGATAGATGGGTCATGAACAAGTTCGCGAACAATCATGGCTTTCTTTCTATTTCCAGGAGAGACTAGTGCAGCTGGTGTATGTAATATTTCTGATATTTTTAAATCGTTTGCAAACCTATTAATTCTTTGAATTATTGTTTCTTCTTTAATTCCATAGATATAGCCAAAAAATCTAATATTCTCTTCAATTGATAGCTCAAGATCTAAATCAGATCCATGTGGTACATATCCAGTGTAGCTTTGGGAATCTTTTCTCCTTTTTACAGAATCTATACCATGTATGAAAACGTTTCCATAGTCAGGGTTTTCGAATCCAGCTAATAATTGCAATAATGTTGACTTACCCGCATCATTTTCACCAATAATTGCGACAAGAGAACCTTTTTCAACTCCAAAGGTTAAACCAGCAAGTATTGTTTTATCTCCTACACGTTTGCCAACTTTTTTTAATGTTATACTTGCTTCCATATCTTTACAGTTTATTTACCTTTATTAATGAGCATCAAACCAACTAATTCCTCTTCCACAATCTACTACTAAAGGGACGATAAGAGGCATTGCATTAACCATTTTATCTCTAACCATTTCTTCAAGTTTATCTATTTCTTCTTCAGGTGATTCAAATAATAACTCATCATGAATTTGTAAAATCATACGGGATCTATAATTTTCACTTTCTAAAGTTCGATTAATATCTAACATTGCAAGCTTTATCATTTCGGCAGCTGTTCCTTGAATCGGCATATTAATTGCCATTCTTTTTGCTGCTTCTCTTTGAATATGATTCTCACTATCTACATTCCAAATATTTCTTCTACGTCCAAGTAGAGTTTCTACAAATTTTTGTTTTTCTGCATTTTCAATAGTCTTATCCATATAATTTCTTATACCAGCATATCTCTTAAAATAAGTATCAATTATGCCTTGTGCCTCACTCCTTGGTATACCTAGCTCTTGACTTAGACGAAAAGCCCCTGCCCCATACATTATACCAAAATTGACAACTTTTGCAGTTCGTCTCATATCTGGAAGAACATCATTTATTTTAACACCAAATACATCACTAGCAGTCCTAGTATGAACATCCTCATTTTCATTAAAAGATTCTATAAGCGACTGATCATTACTTAAATGCGCCATAACTCGCAATTCTATTTGAGAATAATCAGCAGAAAAGATAAGCCAATTCTTTTTTTGTGCTTTAAATGCCTTGCGAACTTCACGACCTTCTTCAGTTCGAATTGGTATATTTTGGAAATTAGGTTTACTGCTTGATAAACGTCCAGTTGAAGCAATAGTTTGACTAAAAGTTGTATGAATTCTACCTGTCTTTTTATTGATCAGTGGAGGTAGACTATCTAAATAAGTATTTTTTAATTTTGTAAGCTTTCTATAATCTAATATTAATTTTGGCAAAGGATGCTCTTTGCGAAGAGCTTCTAAAACTGGTTCCGCTGTAGATCTTTGTTTAATCTTTGTAAGATTTAATTTATCGAATAATATATTTGCTAATTGCTGCGTTGAATTAATGTTGAATTCTGAACCAGCTTCTTTAATTATTTCAGTTGATAGTTTTTCAACTTTTTTACTTAAATCACTAGACATATTTTTTAACATTTCCTCATCTACAAATGCACCTTCATATTCCATGTTCAATAGCACATCAATAAGTGGTAATTCAATTTTATTGAAAAAATGATCCAAATCTGAATCCTTAAGCTCTTTTAAAAATATATTAGTTAATTGCAATGCTATATCTGCATCTTCACAGGCATAATATCCCGCATTCTCTAGCTCAACTTCTGCCATAGTAATTTGATTTTTTCCCTTTCCAATAAGTTCTTCTATAGGGATCATTTTATAATTTAGATATTCGATACTTAGATTATCTAACTTGTATGAACGAGCCTCTGGCTTAAGTATATGGGCTGCTAACATACTATCACATATTAGTCCATTAATATTGACGCCATATCGTTTATATATCAGCATATCAAACTTAATATTTTGTCCAGTTTTTAATATTTTTTCATCTTCCATTATTGGTCGAATTATTTCAATCACAGTACCAATATCATCTTCTCCAAAGAGATTTTTTTCTTTATCTTTAAATTCAATTGGTATATAAAAACCCGTATTTATTTTTGTTGAAAAGCTCAACCCTACTATGTTATTCTGCATAGGGTTTAGCCCATCAGTTTCAATATCAAAGGATAATATTGTTTTTGGTTTTATTGATTGAACAAATTTATTTAATTCATCCAAATCTTTAATAATCTTATAATCTTTACTTGATTTTTTTACAACTGTTTCTGCTAAATCTGATGTTCCAGGAAGTTGATTTATAAGCGCATGAAACTCATATTCTGTTAATAAGGATTCTACTGAATTAATATTTAATTCCTTTTTTTCAAGATCTTCAAAATTATATTTTATTGGTACATTAGTAACTATTGTAACTAGGTCTTTACTAATTATAGCACTTTCTTTTCCATCTAATAATCCATTTCGAACCCTTTTATTGGTAACAGCATCAGCATTGTTTAGTGTTTCTTCTAATGTACCATACTCATTTATGAGTTTCATTGCTGACTTTGGCCCCACTCCTGATACTCCAGGTATATTATCTGAAGAGTCACCCATCAAACCAAATAGATCTATAATTTTATCTGGTGGAACACCCCAGCGATCTTTAACTCCATCTTTATCATATACTTTATCAGGTTTATTTTTTGTTCCTGGAGCATAAAGAAAAACATTATCATTAATAAGTTGCATAAAGTCCTTATCACCACTAACTATATATACTTCTAAATTATTTTTTACACCATCAATAGCCAATGTCCCAATAATGTCATCGGCTTCATACCCTTTTTTAGATAAATTTATTATTTGGAGGGCTTCAATTAATTTCCATAAATGTGGTAATTGTATTTGAAGTTCTTCAGGCATGGGGTCTCTATTTGCTTTATAATCAGGATATTTTTTATGCCGAAAAGTTTTTTCTTTTCTATCAAAAATTGTAGCTACGTAATCTGGTTTTTCTTTATTTAAGATTTTGAATAACTGGTTTAAAAACCCAAATAATGCACTTGTTGGCAATCCATATGATGTTATTAGTGGATTACGGATCATTGCATAATGAGCTCTGTATAACATGGCATAGCCATCTATAAGAAACATTCGTTTTCGTTTACTTTTCTTAGTATTCATAAGTTAATGAAGTTACCATTATGTCTTAGCAAGCTCAACTGGCAAATTGCTCTACGAGTCTATTTGATATTTTTGTGTGTAAATAGTAATATTCTATAGCAATTAATTAATAAACCTACATGATAAAGATTTCAAATAATATTTATATCAATACAACAGATATTAAAGAGACTTTTATTAGATCTTCTGGGCCAGGCGGTCAACATGTTAATAAAGTTTCTACAACAGTACAACTTCGTTTTAACGTATTAAAATCATTAAATATTTCAAATAACTTTCTGCAAAGGTTAAAAAATATAGCTGGATCAAGATTAAACGAAAATGGAGATCTAATTATCGTATCTAGTAGACACAAATCTCAAGCACTCAATAGAAAAGATGCATTAGAGAAACTGGTATACTTACTAAAAGAAGCATCTAAAAAACCAAAAGAAAGAAAACCAACATATCCCAGTAAAAGTAGTAATGAAAAAAGGTTAAAAAATAAACGCTTTATAAGCTTGAAGAAAAAAGATCGTAAAAAAATTGATCCCTCTAGGGATTAATAAATTTAAATCTTAAAAGTTATAATCTACGGTTACACCAAATTGTCTGGGGTCTCCATAACTTAACCAAAGCTTATTTTCAAATTCTGGAGGAATTAAGCCAAAATAAAATCCTCTGATTGCGTATCGTTTATCTAAAATATTTCTAACCCAAAATCTTACATCTAATTTTTTAAATGATTTTCTGATTGATATATTTGTTAATGAGTATGGTTCCGATTTGCTATTATGACTATCTGAAAAATAATATTCGTCTTTAAAAGTAGTATTTGTGATAATATCATAGTTTAATATTGAAAAATGGAAACCCAATGATCCCATAAACTTGGGGGCCATAGAAGCCTCTCTATCTCCACCATAAGCTTCTCCATTTTCTGTTTTATAAGCAAATTTATCTACCCATGTATTTAGTATTCCAATTCTTGCATTAAATGATAAAGAATTCAGAATATCTTGCGCATAATCAAATTCAACTCCGCTATTTTTTCCTGAGCCTGCATTTCCTGTATAAAATAGAAAACTATTTGGATTTCCTTCATCTTGTTGGCTTGATACTGAAACCTGTTGATCTATTCGTCTGCTAAAGAAGAAGGTAAAATTTGATCTATATGTATCTGACTTTCGCTTAAAACCAAATTCAAGACTTTGAATAAATTCAGGCTTATAAGGTCGGCTAGAATCAGCTAAATAAGGTTGTTGGTTTATACCTCCAGATTTATATCCTTGAGAAAACGAAGTATAATAACTTGTTGAAAGGTTTTTTACATAGGTAAATGCACCACGAAAACCGATCATTCTTTCATTCGTGTTAAATGTAACTGAATCTAAAAATACTTTCTCCCAATATTCATTGTAACCTTGTGAAGTGCCATTATAATCATATTGACTATTTTCAATTCGATAGTTAGCCTTAAAATTAAATGAAGATGAAAATTTATGTCTAAATTGTGAGTAGGCAGCCATAGTCCTAAATTGAAAATCACTTGTTGCGTCAGTAGCAGCTCCATTGAATAGCCAACCGATGGCCGTATCTTTTTCATTTAAATCTTTATAATAAATTCCAAATAAAACAGGGCCAAATGAAGATCGTAATTCGTGAGTGAAATTTGAACGACTTTTATTATTTTGATCAAAATATTTGTATGTATAATAAGAATTTGGAAAAGACTCTGGACTCCAATTATGATTTATTGCCCAATAAAGGCTATCTCCCCAATCACTATCATAAGAATGTACTAAATCAGTATTAGTAAATGATGTTATAAGCGTAGTGTTATAATATCCATTAAAATCAACACGTAAAGAATAGCCGTAAGATGTTTGACTATCTTGGCCAACATCATCACTATAAGTTTTGAAATCTTTATTATTATCAGGTGCCCAGCTATCGTATCCGTTATTTAATTCAGAATAAATAAATGTTGCGAGAAGATTTAATTTATTATTGGATTTAAAATTCAATTTCATTCTAGAAAACAATTCTTCTCGCTTATTTGTATTGGAAACATTTTTAGATAAATTTTCTCTAAATCCATCACTATAATTATAACTTCCCGATACTCTAATTTTTAGACCATATATAGATTCCAGATTGATTAAGCTATTTATACCATAAAGATTATCCGATCCTAAGCTTGTTGATGCCTCCATTTCAAATTGATCAATAGGATCTTTAGATTTAATTGAAATCAATCCTGCCAAAGCATTAGCCCCATAAACAGATGATTGAGGTCCTCTGAAAATTTCTATCTGATTCAGATCATATAAATGGCCTATCATTCCTAATCCACTAAAATCCATATCATCGATAACAAACCCCACTGAAAAGTTTGGCGGGCCTTCACCAAAATAATGACTTCTTTCTCCAACTCCTCTTATCTGAAAGTATCTTGGTCTACTTGTCCCCCCAGACCAATTAACATTTGGAATTTGATCTGTTAATGTTTGAAAATGATCAGATCCAGAATCACGAATTTCTTCATCGGTAATAATATGAACACTAGTAACTGAATTTTGTAGTGATTCATCTGAAAGTCCTGCCCTTACAGTTATTTGATCTGATTCAATAACAGTTGCAACTAGCTTCACTGATATAACTTCTTTTGTAATCATTAATTTAGACTTATATGCTATATGGGAAAATTCTAATTCTGTATCTATGGGCACATTAATTAAAAAATTACCAGATGAGTTTGTTGTAGTTCCAATAACACCATTTGTTATGTTAACATTTTCAATTGGCTTTCCACTAACAGAATCTGTAACAGTACCAGAAATCTGAGCAAAAAGTATTGATGAGAAAAAGAATAGAACAAGCTTGAAAGATTTAAGATGCATAGCGTCTCCCTACGTTGGCATTATCCATATCAGGTTCAAAGGGTTTACTCTCAGCTATTTAAAAAATAAATAGCACCCCATGTTATAAAGAATTTACATAGAAAGATTTTTCAGCCAAACATGAAAGAAAATTATCAATCTTGCTAAGATTATAATATGTTCCTACTTTATGGTAATCGAATTTGAAATACAAACATGAAAAATGAAATTACCTTTAAAGCAATAGTCCTTGGAATAGTATTATCTATGTTATTATCTGGCGCTATGGCATATCTGGGTTTATTTGCTGGTATGACTGTATCAGCTTCAATTCCAGCAGCTGTTATATCCATGGGAGTACTTGCTTTATTTAAAAAATCAAATATTTTGGAAAATAATCTTGTACAGACTGCAGCTTCTGCCGGAGAATCGCTAGCAGCTGGTGTTATATTTACTATCCCTGCTTTAATCTTGATGGGATACTGGGAAAGTTTTAATTATCTCGAAGTAGCAAAAATTTCAGCTATAGGTGGTATCATTGGTGTAATGTTTACAGTCCCACTTCGAAGAGCATTTATTTTAGTTGCAAGGTTACAATACCCGGAAGGTATTGCAACAGCAGAAGTATTAAAAGCAGGTGAAAAAGCTAGAAAAGTTTCTGGGAATGGATCTAGTAATGGATTGAAGATGATTATGATGTCCAGTTTAGCTGGCGGATTAATGAAATTATCTGAACTTGGTTTTTCTATGTGGAATGTAGTGTTAGAAAAAGCAATAAATATAGGGAATGCTATATTTGGATTGGGTACAAATTTATCTCCTGCTTTACTTTCTGTAGGGTTTATAGTAGGACGAAACATTGGAATACTTGTAGTTGTTGGTGGTCTTATTTCATGGGGTATAGCAATACCTATTTATTCTGCTATAAATGGTTTTGAAGGAGAACCTCTAGAGGCAGCATATTTAATATGGAATTCAAAAATAAGATATTTAGGTGTGGGAGCCATGGTTATAGGTGGAATATGGTCACTGATTAAACTTTTTAATCCCCTGATTATTGGAATTCAAGATAGCTTAAATGCAATAAAAGGTTCAAGAGTCAATGCCCTAAATGAAGAACGAGATATTCCTATTAATTATGTTGGGATAGTTTTAATTATTATGCTAATACCAGTATTCCTACTTTATGTAGATATAATTCATTCTGTGGGTATTGCAATACTATTGACATTCATTTTAATGATTTTCGGTTTTTTATTCTCTGCAGTGGCTGCATATATGGCTGGAGTTGTAGGGTCATCAAATAATCCTATATCAGGTGTAACTATAGCAACAATTTTATTTTCATCTTTATTACTATTATTTCTATTAGGATCAGATAATAATGCTGGATCTGCAGGCGCAATAATGGTTGGAGCTATTGTATGTTGTGCTGCTGCAATTGGAGGAGATAATCTGCAAGATTTAAAAACTGGTTACATAGTTGGAGCTACTCCATGGAAGCAGCAAATTATGCAGGTTATTGGAGTTCTTAGCTCTGCCATTGTTCTTGGGCTAGTTCTAGATATTTTGCATACAGCATATACTATCGGTTCACCATCATTATCTGCACCACAAGCAACTCTGATGAAATCAGTCGCTGATGGTGTATTCTCTGGGAATCTACCTTGGAATTTTGTCTATATAGGTGCAGTAATAGCAATTGTGATCATTATACTAGATATAAGACAAGAAAAACGTGGATCAGACTTTCGTATTCCTGTATTAGCTGTAGCAGTAGGAATATATTTGCCAATTGAACTAACTGTACCAATTTTTATTGGTGGAATGATAAATCATCTTGCAACAAAAGCAGGAACTTCTGAAGCTTCTGAAGAAAATGGGCTACTGTTGGCTTCAGGATTAATAACAGGAGAAACTTTAATGGCAATTTTTATCGCAGTTCCAATATTTATAACTGGGACTAAAGATTGGTGGCCAGCATTCCCTGGGTATGATTTGATAGGTATATTTTGTTTTCTAGCAATTATCTATTGGATTTATAATACTGCGACAAAAAAATGAAAGTAAATAAATCACTTCTCCAAAAACTTCCTAAAGTTGAACTCCATTGTCATCTTGATGGTTCATTAAGAATCCCTACAATTATAGATTTAGCCAATCAGGATAAAATAAATATACCTACCTCTAACCCGGATAAATTATCCAAACTTTTGACTATTGGCAAAAAAAGAGGATCATTAGAAGATTATATTAAAAGGTTTGATATCACTTTGAGTGTAATGCAAACGCCTGAAGCGCTCGAGAGAACTTCTTATGAGCTAATTGAAGATGTTTTTAAAGAAAACGTTCGTTATATAGAAATAAGATATTCTCCCATTCTCCATACAGAAAAAGGGATGACAATTAGTGACTCAGTTGAGGCTGTAAGAAAAGGTTTAAAACGCGGTGAAAAAGATTTTGGTGTTAAATCAGGTATCATTGTATGTGGAATAAGAAATATATCTTCGGAAGCATCCCTAAAGCTTGCAGACTTAACTGTCCGATACAAAAATAGAGGTGTTGTTGGATTTGATCTTGCTGGAGCTGAAGAAAATTATCCTGCTAAGGATCATCGGGAAGCATTTTATATGATTTTGAATAATAATATTAATGCAACCATTCATGCTGGTGAAGCATTTGGTCCTAGTTCAATCCATCAAGCAATTCATCATTGTGGAGCTCATCGAATTGGGCATGGAACAAGACTTAAAGAGGATAAAGATTTAATGAATTATGTAAATGACCACCGCATAACATTAGAAGTATGTTTAACATCCAATTGGCAAACAAGATCTATACGATCATTAAAATTTCATCCTTTAAAGTACTACTATGATCAAGGTATTCGAGTTACTCTAAATACAGATAATAGGTTAATGTCGGGTACTAATCTCACTAATGAATATCTACTTGCCCATGAATTATTTGGATTTAAACTACATGATTTTAGAGAAATGATAATTATGGCTATCAAAAGTGCGTTTATTCCATATAATGAACGAAAAAAAATAATTGGAGAAATTGCAAATGAATTAGAGCAAGAATTTGGTCTGCTGCCTGAATTTGTTCAAAGAAAACCATCGTTATAAAGTTATTAGTTTTTTATTACTGCAATCTTTTCAAAACCATAATTTCCTTTAATTTCTGTAAAACTTATTAAATAAACACCAGTGCTAACCCATCTTCCCTGCTCATCTTTTCCATCCCAAAAGGCTTGATATCCATTTATTCCTTTATTAGAGGCGTTAAGTGTTCTTAAAACTTTTCCTGTAATAGTTAGCACTTTACATTCAGCACCATCCATTAATCCATCGATTACAAGAGGTGAGCTATTTGGCAAACTAAATGGACTAGGAAAAATCTTTATCTTATTAAAATTTTCCTTTGGTTTCGAAAAAGGTATACGTAAAACACTTATTCCCTTATTCGTTGATATATACGCAATACCTTCATCATTATCAAAAGCTATATCTGAAACTACGTTTGATAATAATTGACTATTTTTTTCATTAATACCATCGATACTAGGCCAATATGTTGATGCCTCTGTAAGAATATGTATTCCATCTGTTGGAGATGAAGCCCATATATTATTTCTAGAATCAATATTTAGTTTAGATCCTTTGCCAAATGAAATATTTGGAAAATATGTATAACCATATCGTTTTATAGGATTTGAGTTAGAATACTGTAGAGTTATTTGTTTTAATCCTATAGGTGTTAATATATATAAAATATCTTCATCGTTAATCACTAAAGACCATACCGTATTATTATTATAGCCTGGATTAATATCAACTTGCCCCCATTCAGTAGAAGATGGCTCTAATATACTTCCTTCATAATACATAAATACTAAACCACCATTTTTTGCTGGTGGACTATTTAGGTCATCTTCAAATGAACCAATCCATACTCGATTAAATGAATCAAATCCAATAGTGTTAGGTGTATAACTCAAGAGATTATTAGAACTAGCTAGATTAATTGAACCCCATACATTATTCATATCTTTAAGTGCAATTGGGCTTCTTCTAGTTGTTGAATAAGTATTTGCTGCCCACATTACACCTAATTGATCAAACTCGATATCCTTTACTATCATATATTCATCTGCATAATAATCTAAATATGCAGTATCTATGAGTGTAAAATTTTCTATATTATCAATATCAATAATTACAATACCTCCACCGTGGCGTCGTGGCTCAGGGTAGGTCCCTCTTATTGCACAATAAAGTAGACCATCTGGACCCTGTTCCAAATCTGAAATAAAACCACCAAAATTTATTGGTAAATAATCAACGGCATATCTTTGGGGATTAAAAGAGCTAGAAATATTTATTTCATCACCTTCCGTAATATTTCTCCAACCCCATGATTCTTTTATAGAAATACCAAACTTGGATCCTGCAACTAATCTTCCATCATTTAGTATAGTTAAAGCAGATATTTGATTTGTTAAAGGAGCATTTGGGATTTCATGATCAATGACTTTAGTATCTTTATCTAAAACCATAATTCCTAATTCCGACCCAATATATAATTTGTCTTTGGAAAGTCCTGATAATGAAGTGAAGGAATAATTATTTTCTGTATTTAGACTCCATTCTATTCCTGTAAGATTTAATCTGATAATTTTATTAGCAAGGATTCCCCAAAATATTCCTTCGGAATCTTTAATTACTTCAATTAATTGTTCTGATGGATCTAAATAATTCCAAATTATTTCTAATGAAATCTCTTCTCCTAGATTTAAAACATATATACCGTTATTATACAATAGTAAAACATTATTTATATTTGATTCTATTAGACGAACCTCTCCAAATAATTCTATTTGAAATTGTTGCCAATTGCCAGGATCCTTTAAATTAGATTCTTTCCAATTCCCAATTAAGAGACCTTGGCTTGTCCCAACTAATATTTTATCACCTGAAATTTCAATAGAGTTAATTGAATCAAAATTTATAGGCCAATTCCTATAAATATCCCTATAAATCCATTTATTATCAGAAACGATAAATTCCATAACACCCCAGTCTTGATTATCAATAAATGCAATAAAACAGATCGAGTCTGCAATAGAAATATCTATAATTTCTGTTAGATCAAAATCAAATTTTGATATACTTAGATTATTTTTTAAATCATAAACTTGAATGAATCCATCTGGGCTTAATCCTCCAAGCCATATAGAGCTATCATTTTCTACTTCTATAATATTTACCCCTGTACTTACTAATTGATCAACTACAGTTAAAGTTGTAAAGTTTTTTTTATTTTTATCATAAAGAAGCAATCCACCATTAGTTGCGCAAATAATTAAATCATTATATTCAGTCAAATCATTTATATGCAAAGGAGATGTATATGCTTTCCATTCCTGTATCCTAGATTGGGATAATAACAATCCAGAAATAAAAATAATTATATAGAAATATTTCATCCTATAGTTGAAATGGAGTTGGAATAAAACATAATATAAAAATTAGTAAGCATAAATAACCTGTATATCTGTTTTTTCTAGATAACGGTGTAAGTATATCCTGAATAGGTGGATGTTTTGCAGAACGCATTAGTACCAAAATTAATAAACCCCAAACTAACCAGTTGAGAGATAAGAAACTAAGAGGAAATAAAGCAAAGAGCGCTATTTTACCAATAAGCTCTTGTTTTCCTCCTAGCATTGCATAAGCTATATGCCCTCCATCTAGTTGTCCAATAGGTAACAAGTTTAGCATCGTTACCAATAATCCAATCCATCCAGCAAATGCTATCGGATGCAGTAAAACATCGTATCCTTCGGAAAGATCTGGGAAAATAATAGCTGTAAATAATTTCATTAATAAAGAATCACCTAGAATTATACCCTGGTATTGATCATTAATAAATATTACTTCTGATAACAGTAGACCAATAATCAAAGATGGTACAGCAATAATAAATCCCGCTATTGGCCCTGCTGCGCCAATCTGCAATAGAGCATCTTTTCTATATATAGGAGATTTTATTTTGATAAATGCACCAAATGTTCCAATAATAAAGAAATATGGAGGTGCAGGCAAAAAATATGGAAGCGTAGCATCTACATTATGCTTAAGTGCATAATAATAGTGTCCAAATTCATGACAACCTAAAATTAACATTAATGTTAAAGAAAATGGGATACCCAAATAAATATCAGAAAAATTGCTTAAAGGATTTCCACCATCCATTATAGACCCTGCCATTAGAGTTGAAATAAATGTCAGAATGAATAGAATTAAATGTGTATTAGTTAATTTTACACGTTTCAATATGTTTTACCACTTTATTACTTTATTATTAAAAATAGATTTCAAATCATTTAAACTACTATCTTTTAATAATGATCCAATATACTTTTCCTTTTGATTTTATACTCAGCTTACGAATTTTACCTATGAATATAATGTTATTCTTAAGTCTCTTTACTTTCCTTCATGCAAACAATAATATCCAAGGATCACTTGATATTGATCTTAGGCAGAGGGTTGTAAATGATAATCAAATTCGCATCGTAGTCCAAATTGATAATAATTCTAAAAGAGATATAACTGAATTAGATGGATTTATTTTACGAATTAACCCTAAAGGAAAAGTGATATCTGAAAAACGTATAACATTCTTAGAATCTTTAGATGGAATTCTAAAATCAAACCAATCAGTTTCTAAATATAAAGTATTTCCATTAAGCACTCCAAA
>Ga0208261_1000096_pt1 | contig 34673 bp, 31 predicted proteins | sample Knorr_S7_td_DCM__FD_185595 | JGI IMG/M metagenome (GOLD analysis project Ga0208261, IMG submission 185595) | Marine microbial communities from Southern Atlantic Ocean transect - Knorr_S7_td_DCM_ad_131m_LV_B (SPAdes) (version 3) | ecosystem: Environmental > Aquatic > Marine > Oceanic | place...
TAATTCATCTAAACAAAATTGGGAATTAAGTAAGAAAAAATCAAAAAATAGAGAATCTGTTTTAGATGGTATCCCTAAAAGTTTACCATCTTTAGTGACTTCTGAAAGACTTCAAGATAAATCAGCTCAAGTAGGTTTTGAATGGGAAAATTATCAAGATGTCATTGATAAAATTTATGAAGAATTAGAAGAATTAAAGTTAGGCATTCAAGAAAAAGATCAAGATAATATTGAAGAAGAGATTGGAGATCTTTTAATTGGGATTGTAAATCTTTCTAGATTTTTAAATGTTTCAGCAGAGGTGGCAATGCAAAAATCAAATAGAAAATTCTATAGACGTTTTACAAAAATGGAAAAATTAATTCAAAATGATAATCAAGAAATTGATAAATTATCATTAGAAGAATTAGACAATTATTGGAATAAAGTTAAAGATGAAGAACAATAAAATAGTAGGGATTACATTTGGGTCATTTGATTTATGTCATTATGGACATGTATTAATGTTTGAAGAGTGTAGAGAATATTGTGATTACTTGATTGTTGGAGTACAATCTGACCCTTCTATTGATCGTCCTGAAAAGAATAAACCAATTCAATCACATGAAGAGCGCATTAATATTGTCAAATCATTAAAATATGTTGACGAAGTAGTTTCATATGATACTGAAACAGACTTAGTGGAAGTGTTAAAGAAAATCAATCCAGATGTAAGAATTCTAGGCGCAGACCATAAAGGAAAACCATTCACAGGACATGAATTGCCAATAAAATGTATTTTTAATTCAAGAGATCATGGATTTTCCACTAGCGAATTAAGAAAAAGAATCTATTTAGCTGAAAAAGATAAATTATCTGGTTAGATAGTAAAAAATTATATTCACTCCCAATCTTAGCAATTCTTCATCATCATCATTATTCCAAGCATCTAATAAGCTGAAATCTTTAATGCCTAGTAATGCTATCTTTTCATTAATGAATATTGCATTAGATTCAAAAGGGCTTTCCTCAAATGCTAAGTCAAATATCATACTATTAAATATATTATGAACCTGAATATCTTTTTTTTCAAATTCAGGTATTAATTGCTCAATAAAAAGTGAGTAAGTATAATCCGACGTAATATTATCTATAATAAAAAAACCACCTTTTTTGATATGTTTTGCGAGATCATTTATTTGTTTGCTGCTTAGTTGAAGATATTGATTATTACAAATAAAGATAATTGGATAAGAATCAATATTATCTTCAGTTATATTGATATTATTTTCTGATAATAAATTGATTTTTCCATTTTCTTTAAGGTATTCCAACATTTTATCTGCCCCTCCTTTATTGCACTCACCGATTAGTAGAATTTTTTGATCTTGCGCATATAAAGTTGAGTAAGAACAAATGATAATTAGTATTAATATTATTAAGTTTCTGAGCATTTTTATAATTTAGGCTTTAATTTTCTTTAAATGAATAAACACAAATTAATTTTATCTAGTTTTTTGTTTCTTTTAGCAGGATTTTTGTATGCTCAAGATAGAAATTTTGAGGAAGAAATCCAGGAAACAGAAAAACAAATACAAAACTTACAAGCATCTATTGAGAGCAATAATAAAGAAATTTATAAGCTTCAATCTCAAGAAAAAAGTACTAGCCAACAATTATCTATTACAAAAAAAAGTATTAAAAGTTCAAAATCTTTAATTAATGCATATAATAGAAAAATAGATTTATACAGTTTGCAATTAACAAATCTTAGAAATGCTGTTGATAACAATAACAAAAAAATATTGAATATTAAAAATAGTTATGAAAATCGATCAATTAATATCTATAAAAAGAAAAATAATAGTTTAAATAATTTGATATTTAGTGCTAACAGCGTTAGTCAAGCTGTATATCGAATAAAATATTATAATGTAATATCAAATATTAACAGAGAGGTTTTAACAAAGCTCAATACAACGCAGTTGTATAATGAAAAAAAGAAAAAAGAAATTAATCAGTTATTAAATAATGTTGATAATGATAAAAAATCAAAAGAAAAAGAACTTATTTCTTTAGATAAAAAAGAAAAATATCAAAAAACACTTCTTAGCAAATTACAGAAAGAAAAAGCTAATATTGCATCAGAAATTCAACAAAAAAAGGAACAAATAAATGCTCTAGAGCAGTTAAGAAAACAGATTTTAGAACAAAAGAAAGAATATGACGCAGAACAGTTGAGACAGTTAAAAAGAATTAAAACAAATATTAAAGAATTTAAAGGTAAGCTTATATGGCCGGTTAATGGGAAAATTATAAAGGATTTTGGCCCTCAGTGGAATCCTAAATTAAATACTACGCTATATAATCCAGGGATTGATATAGCAGCAAATCCAACTGCATCTGTAAGGGCAGTTTTTGATGGATTGGTTACAACGATTACATTTATCTCAGGATATGGAACAACTGTCATTATTGATCATGATAATGGTTATTTTACAGTGTTTACACATTTAGATAATTTATTAGTTAATAAAAATATGTTAGTTAAAGAAGGACAAAAAATTGGTTTTATTTCTAAAGATAGTCAAGTAGTCCATTTTGAAATATGGGGAGATAATAAAACATTAAATCCAGAAGAATGGTTAGAAGATGGATATCGATAGTTTACAGCCAAAAATTTCTCAAAGAATACAAACTATTGTTGAAAAAAATAAAATAGCAAATGCATATTTATTGCATGGTAGTGAAGGTTCTGGTAAAGAAGCAGTTGCATTAAAATTTTCTAGCTTATTGACTGATTGTAGTATTGATGAATTTCTTGATAATCCAAATATATTCTTTATTATTCCTGCCAGTACTGATTTTTATTCAAATTTTTTCAAAAGTAAAAAAATAGATGAAAAAGAATATCAAGAATGGAATCAACTATGGAGGGAAAAATTATTATTTCCTCTAAAAAAAATTCGATTCAATAGTAATAATATTCCATTGGTTGCATTGAAAAACCTTAAGGAAAATATAATTTTTGAAAGTGATAAAAGAAAGATTGTGATTATTTTTGATGCACATTGTCTATCCCATGGCTCATCTGAATCTGCAAATGCGTTACTAAAATTGTTGGAAGAGCCTCCTTCCAAGACTTCATTTATATTGGTAACAGATTATATGAATAGCATACCTGCTACTATACAGTCTCGCTGTCAGATTATTAGCATTCCAAAAATTGGTGATAAAGATTTAAAAAAATACATAAAAAGAACAGGAGATTTAGATTTTGAATTATTATCATTTCTTTCTGGTAATAATTTGCAATTGGTTGATTTATTTATTCAATATCCCAAGAGCTCTTTAATTGATATTATTCATAATTATATTAATGCTATTGAATATTCTAATTCTCAATCTATTTCAGAATTTTATGAGAAAATTTTAGCCAACATTAATACGAATAAAGAAAATCTTTATTTAGATTTTCATATAATTAAAAAATGGCTCGAATATACCAATCAAATCAAATCTTCTATTAGTCATTCGTTCTCATGGGATGAATTTCATGATATAAGTGACAATTTTATTAATAATCATCAAAACTGTGAGATTGAAAATCTAATTAAAGAAATAGAATATTTTTTAGGTGATATTGAACAAAATACAAATCCAAAATTTTCTTTAATGAATATGTTTATAAATAGTCATAACTATTTAAATTAAATTATGAAAAATTATTATATCACAACTCCAATATATTATGTGAATGATAAGCCTCATATTGGACATGCTTATACAACAATTCTAGCAGATACATTATCTAGATTTCGACAATTAATTAATCAGAAAACTTTTTTCCTTACTGGTCTAGACGAACATGGCTTAAAAGTACAGCAAGCAGCAGAAAAAAATGGAGCGAATCCCCAAGATCATTGTGATACAATGGCTCCTGCATTTTTAGAATTGTGGAAGAGACTTAATATTCAATATTCTGATTTTATTCGCACAACAGAAGAAAGACATGTGAAAATTGTACAAAATATACTGAATGAGGTTTACAATAATGGAGATATTTATAAAGATAAATATGAAGGATGGTATTCAATTGCAGAAGAAAGATTTATTACAAAAAAAGAATTAGATAGCGGTTTATTTAGAGATGTAAAAAAAATTGAAGAAGAAAATTATTTTTTCAAAATGAGTAAATATCAAGATCAATTAATTAAAAAAATTGAAGATGATAAAGAATTTATTCAACCATCTACAAGAAAAAATGAAGTGCTAGGATTTTTAAAACAAGATTTATCTGATTTGTGTATTTCAAGACCTAAAACTAGACTAGAGTGGGGGATTGAGATTCCTTTCGATAAAGATTATGTAACATATGTGTGGTTTGATGCATTAATCAATTATATTTCTTCTCCAAAGTACTCTGAAGATAAAAATAATTTTGAAGAAAATTGGCCTGCTGATGTTCATTTAATTGGAAAAGATATTCTAACTACACATTCTGTTTACTGGCCTACAATGTTAATGTCTTTAGATTTGCCGTTACCTAAAACTATCTTTGCTCATGGTTGGTGGTTAACAGATGAAGAAAAAATGAGCAAATCTTTAGGAAATATTATAAGTCCACTAATGTTGATTGATGAATTTGGCGTAGACTCAGTACGTTATTATCTAATGAGTGAGATGGTATTAGGGCTTGATGCAACATTTTCAATGGATTCTTTTATTAAAAGATATAATAGTGATTTAGCCAATGATTTGGGGAATCTTGTTAGTCGTGTTTCAACACTAATTGATAAAAATTTTGATGGTATCATTCCTCAGTGCAATGATGATAAAAATGACCTATCTAATCAATTGTCTAATATTGATATTGAAGAAAAGCTTAATACTTTTAAAATGGATGGTTTAATTCAAAGCATTATGGATTTTGTACGATCTATTAATGTATATATGGAAAAAAATCAACCATGGAAACTTGTGAAAGAAGATAAAGATCTAGCGGGTATCGTTCTGTATAATGCAGCTGAATCTCTTAGAATCGCCACCTTAATGCTTTCTCCTGTTATGCCACAAAAATCACAAGAAATACTTGATACCTTAGGTAGCAATGATTCATCATTGGAATGGGGAGGTTTGAAATCAGGTGAAAAAATTGGCTCAATCAATCCTATTTTCCCAAGAATCGTAAAATGATATTAATCGATACACATGCACATCTATATTATGATTCGATGTGTGATAGATTAGATGATGTAATAGGCGATGCAGCTGAAAATCATGTTCATAAAATTGTTTGTATTGGCACTGATGTTGCTAGTTCAAAACAATCTGTTGATATTGCAAACCATTATGAAGGAGTCTATGCAGCTGTTGGAGTACACCCCCACGATTCAAATGATGTAGATAGTAATTATATTAAAGAGCTTGAACATCTTGCATCATCCAGTAAAAAAGTAGTTTCAATTGGTGAGATTGGGATTGATCATTATCGCAATCTTTCTCCACCTGATGTTCAACGTAAAGTTATGATAGAACAAATGGAGCTTGCAAACTCTCTAAACTTGCCTATTATTTTTCATAATCGTGACGCTGATGATGAAATATTCAATGTACTAAAGGAACACACATTTAACAGAGCATTGTCACATTGTTTTTCTAGTGATATTGTTTTTGCAAATCAATTGGTTGATTTAAATATATTATTATCTTTTTCAGGAAATGTGACATTCAAAAATTCTTCCAATCGTTCCGCTGCAGAAAATATTGGTTTAGATAATTTTGTACTTGAAACAGATTGCCCTTTCTTAAGCCCTCATCCTTTTAGAGGCAAACCAAACGAACCAAAAAGAGTTTATGATATTGCGTTGTATTTGTCAGAGCTTTTAGGTATTTCTATTGAAGAAATAGCAGATGCAACATCAAAGAATGCAATGCAATTTTTTAATATTGATTAAATGATGGTATTTGCTAAAAAAAAATGGGGACAAAATTTTTTAGTTGATAATAATCTTCTTAATAAAATTGTTAAGACCGTTAATATTACTTCAGATGAAAATATATTAGAGATTGGACCGGGCCAAGGGGCATTAAGTGAAAAATTAGTCGATATTTGCAATGAATTGCATATGGTAGAAATTGATCGCGATTTAATTACAATATTAAATCAACATGATAAACTTTCTAAGACTAATATTATTAATCAGGATATTCTAAAGGTCAATTTATCTAGTTTTGGATTAAATAATCTTATAGTCATTGGTAATATTCCATATAATATTACCTCTCCCATCATTTTTTGGCTTGTAGAACACTTTAATAGCTGGAATAGAGCTTATCTGATGGTGCAAAAAGAACTTGCTGAGCGCTTAACTGCTAAAATTGGCACTAAAGACTATAGTAGAATTACTGTAATGACAAAATTATATTTTGATATTAAGATCTCTTTCCTGATTTCTCCTAATGTATTTCTTCCTAAACCAAAAGTGCAGTCAGCTTTTATTGAAATAACCAAAAAAGAAGATTCCTATTATAAAGATATTAATCTTAAATCATTTGATCAAATTGTAAGGATGGCATTTAATCAAAGAAGAAAAATGTTAAGAAATTCTTTATCATCTCTTGATATTGATATGAAGAATTGTTCAGTCGATTTTACGAAGAGACCAGAGCAGCTTACTGTCGAAGATTTTATAGAGATTTCAAACAATATTATATCATAATTGGCATTTCTCGTTTTTTTTGTTAAGTTTGCCCACTATGATTGAAGTGAATGTAAGAGATAATGAATCGCTTGAGAAGGCGCTAAGACGTTTCAAAAAGAAATGGGAACGTTCTGGTGTGCTAAAAGAAGTAAAAAGAAAATCTTTTTATGAAAAACCAAGTGTGACAAAAAGAATTGCTAGAAAGCAAACCTTAAGACGCATTTCACGCCTTGCAAAATTCAATAATTAATATCATAACTGTCTTTATCTTTTCCAAAAAATGTTCTAATCTCCTATTATGCTTATAAGAAGTGCATCTGGTCTTAGAGGAATTGTTAAAGATGACTTTGGCCCTGAGATAATTGATCGCTATATTGCCTCATTCATCATCACTCAAAATATTAAACATTGTGTTATAGGAAGAGATGGAAGACAATCTGGTAAAGATATATCACAGTGGGTTATTGATTCTTTAACTAAATATGGAGTCAATGTAGATAATTGTGATTTAGCGACTACTCCTACAATGCAATTAATGACAGAAAAAGAACAATATGATGGAGGAATTGTTATTACAGCAAGCCATAATCCATCAGAATATAATGGATTAAAGTTTCTTCAAAAAGATGGTACATTTTTATCTCCAGATCAATGTAATAATTTATTTGTATCTGTTGATAATAAAGATACAATCAATGAATCAAAAGTTATTGGTAAAGTCTCTTTATATAATTCTGCAAACAAAGAACACATTAATAAGGTTTTTGGTGCCCATTGTATTGAATCTGATAATATTAATTCTAAGAAATTTAAAGTGGTTGTTGATGCAGTTAATGGGGCAGGTTCAGAAATTTTACCTGAATTGCTTCAATCTTTAGGGTGTGAAGTAATAATGATTAATTGTAATGGAGATGGAAATTTCACTCGTATCCCTGAGCCTCTTGCTCCCAATTTGAAAGATTTAGAAAATAAGGTTATAGAAGTTGATGCAGATATTGGTTTTGCAACTGATCCAGATGGAGATAGAATATCTATCGTTTCAAATGGAGGTCAAGCTATTGGAGAAGAATATACTTTGGTTTTAGCATTTAAAAATTTTATTAAATATAAAGAAAGTATGGTAGTAACGAACTTATCGACATCAAAAATGATCGATAGTATTTCGTCAGGTTCAATAAGAACTAAAATTGGTGAAGCTTATGTTGTTGAAAAGATGAAAGAATTAAATATTCCAATCGGTGGAGAAGGAAATGGTGGCGTAATTCTTAATGAAGTACACCTTGGGAGAGATTCTTTAGTTGCTACAGCAATGGTATTAAATCTTTTATCTGAAGAGGATAAGTCAATTAATGATATAATTGGTGAAATTCCTTCATATATCTTTATTAAAGATAAAGTTGCGATAGATGATTCAATAGACTTTGATAGTCTTGCTACTCTATTCGATTGTGACGAAATTAATACAGATGATGGGATTAAATTTAGCTGGCCTGAAAAGTGGATTCATATTCGAAAATCTAATACTGAACCAATAATTAGAATATTTGCTGAAGCCAAGATAGAAAATGAAGTAAATGATTTAATCCAAACATTAAAAGATTATTTAAAATGAAATTATTAGATAAAAAATATTCTCCTTCTGAGTTAGAAGATAAATGGTATAAGCATTGGTTAGCAAAAGACTATTTTTCCAGCCAACCTTCTGATAATCACTATACTATTGTCATTCCTCCACCAAATGTGACTGGTAAATTGACAATGGGGCATGTATTAAATAACACAATTCAAGATATTTTAATACGCAAAGCAAGGATGGAAGGGAAAAATGCTTGCTGGGTCCCTGGAACTGATCATGCATCTATTGCAACTGAATCAAAAGTAGCAAAAATGCTTCAAGAAAAAGGAATTGATAAAAAAGATATTTCCAGAGAAGAATTTTTAGAACATGCATGGGAATGGAAAGAAAAATATGGTGGAATCATTATCAATCAACTACAGAAATTAGGATGCTCTTGCGATTGGGATAAACTTAGTTTTACAATGGATGAAAAATATTCTGATGCAGTATTAGAGTCTTTTGTACGATTATTTAATAAAGGATTAATTTATAAAGGGAACAGATTAGTAAACTGGTGTCCGAAATCACAAACCGCACTTAGTGATGAAGAAGTTATTTTCAAAGAAGTTAATGGTAAACTGTGGTATATCAAGTATGCGATAGAAAACTCTGATGCATTTATTGAAATTGCAACTACAAGACCTGAAACGATGCTTGGAGATGTTGCAATAGCTGTTAATCCATCTGATAAACGTTTTAAAGATTTAGTTGGGAGCAGTGCTATTTTACCAATCGCAGGAAGAAAAATTCCAATTATTGCAGATGAAATGGTAGATCCAGAATTTGGAACAGGTTGTGTAAAAATTACACCAGCACATGATCCAAATGACTACAATGTAGGATTAAAGCATTCACTTGATATGATTAATGTGATGAATCCAGATGGTTCTATTAATTCAAATGGACCAGAAAATTATATTGGTTTAACAAGAGAGGAAGCGAGAAAGAAAGTTATTGATGATTTAAAGAAAGATAACTGCTTATTAAAAGAAGAAGACTATTTACACAAAGTAGGATTTTCAGAACGCGGAGATGTGCCAATAGAATACTATTTATCAGAACAATGGTTTTTAAAAATGGAAGATTTAGCTAAACCTGCTAGTCAAGCTGTGAAAGATGGAGAGATTAATTTTTATCCAAACCACTGGGTTAAAACTTATGATCATTGGATGGACAATATTCAAGATTGGTGTATTAGTCGTCAACTCTATTGGGGACATCGTATTCCAGTATGGTATAAGAAAGATGCTGATCGTACTAAAAAAGAAAATTGGCATGTTTCTACTGCTCCTCCAGAAGATATTGAAAATTGGGAACAGGATACTGATGTTTTAGACACTTGGTTTAGTTCCTGGTTGTGGCCATTTGCTGTTCATAATTGGCCAGAACAAGAAAAAACAAATTATTATCCAACTAGCACCTTAGTAACTGGTCCAGATATCATATTTTTCTGGGTTGCAAGAATGATTATGTCTGGTTTTGAATTTATGGGCGAGATTCCGTTTAAAGATGTTTACTTTACAAGTATTCTAAGAGATGAAAAAGGTAGAAAACTTAGTAAGTCTCTTGGCAATTCTCCTGATCCAATTACATTATTTGAAAAATATGGAACAGATGCAACACGATTTTCAATTATGTTAATGTCTCCTCAAGGATCTGACGTTTATTTTTCTGAAAGTGGCCTTGAAATAGGACGAAATTTTATGAGTAAGATTTGGAATGCAAGTCGATTTATTATGTTAAATCATGATGAATCTTTTAATGAATCAATTAATCATGATGAATTAGGTATTTATGATAAATGGATTTTGAGTGAATTGAATAAAACCATTGAAAAAGTTAATTCATACTATGATTCTTATCAGTTCAATGAAGCAATTAAAGTGATTTATGAATTTACATGGAGTGAATTTTGTGATTGGTATATTGAGCTTGCAAAAATTAATTTTCAAAGTGATAATCAGATTGTAAAGAATAATACTTATCTCATATCAAGACATGTTTTAAAAAATATTTTATTATTATTACATCCTATCGCTCCATTTATTACCGAAGAAATTTGGAGTTATTTAAAAGATAAATCTGATAATGATATTATAGTTAGCTCATGGCCAGAATATAATCAAGACAATGTTATAGATAAGGTTGAGATTATTGATACATTAAAAGATGTGGTAACATCTATACGAACCATACGATCAGAGCTTAATATAGCACCATCTAAAAAAATTGATGTTCTTATATCGATTAATGATCAATCTGATTCTGAATTATTTCAAAAAATAAAGGATACAATTATTGATATTTCAGGAATAGATCAATTAGAAATTGATGTCGATATTGAAAAACCAAAAAAATCTGCTGTAGGGATTTCTAAAAAATGTGTTGTTTATGTTCCACTTGGAGATTTAGTAGATACTAAGTCTGAAGTTGAAAGACTTAAGAAGCGTCTCAGTGAAATCGAAGGTTTAATTACTTCAATTGAAAATAAATTAGATAATAAATCATTTATTGATAAAGCCCCTGCAGAAATTATTAATCACGAAAAAAGTAAGCTGAATGATTTTATTGTTGAAAGAGATAAAATAATTGACAATATTGCTTTGTTAAAATGAAAAAAGTATTAATACCATTATTTTTATTTACAATCGTCTTTACTCAAGACATGATTTCTTCAGATAATAGTCGAGAAATCACTATCTATAAAGATGGTTTTGCTACATTAAAAGAACCTATTATTTGGGATTTAAAAGCTGGAAAAAATACAACAAGATTTGAAAATCTTTCTCCAAATATTGTTTTTGACTCTCCAAATCTTGATTTAGAAGGAGTACAAATCCTATCACAAACAATGAATAAAAATTTTAATTCTAGTGATACATATTTAAAAAACAATATTGGATCACAAGTTGAAGTGAGGTTATCAAATGGTTCTGTTAATCAGGGGAAATTATTAGATATTAATGGTGCAAGCATTGCAGTCAACACTAATAAAGGTTTAATGATTTTTCAAAGAGCAAAAATTGATTTTATCAATCTAAAAGCAAATGATATTCAAGATAAATTTAGTCCTGAAATTTCTTGGGATATTTTTTCTAGTGAAGATCAAACTGTTTTTGCTGAGTTAACTTATTTGACATCTGGGTTTAGTTGGAAACCAATTTACAAATTGGAATTGAATAAGAATGATAACAACGCAATCTTGAGTGTAGATGCAGAGGTAGTCAATCACTCTAATGTTAATCTTTTAGGAATTAACTTAAATGTTGTTGAAGGTGAATTAAATCAAATTAACTCTAATCTTTCTTCATCTATGCAAATGCAGGCAAGAAGAATGACTAATGATTCTAGCAATAATAAATTAGGCGATTTTTATGTCTTTAACTTAGGGAATAATCTGAATTTAAAATCTCTTGAATCAGTTCAGTTTCCATTAATCCCTAAAAGAGTTATATCATATGAAAAGATTTATGTTTTTAGCAATATGGAAAGAGATCAAAAAGATGAACCGCTTGATATTGAGATTGCTTTTGAAAATTCAGAAGAAAATAATTTGAATCTTCCACTGCCTTCTGGCACTGCTTATCTTTATGAAAGAAATATAGATAATAAGTTAAATTTTTTAGCTAAAAATACCATCAGTCAATTGTATAAGGGAGGGAGTACATCATTTAATGCTGGTAAAGCATTCGATATAGTTGGAAAAAGAAGAATTTTAAATTATGATCGACAAAGTAATGTTGAAGAATCTACCATTTCTCTTCAAGTAATTAATAGTTCAGAAAAACCAATCAAGGTAAAAGTGATTGAAAAAATTATTGGAGACTGGGTAGTTAAACAATCTTCCAGCATGTATATCAAGGATGATGCATCAACAATATATTTTCCATTAGAAATAGGTCCAAATAGCTCTCAATCAGTGACTTATACCTATAAAAAAGAATGGAAATAGATAAATCTTCTAATCTATTAGAAACACCTGTTCAATATTTAAAAGGCGTTGGCCCAAGGAGAGCTAAAGCGTTTGATTCTATTCAAATTAAAACCTTAAAAGATTTAATCTATTATTTCCCGAGAAAATATTTGGATCGTACAACTGTTCATACCATTGATTCAGTTACAATAGATTCACAGGTAAATCTTATTGGTATAGTTAAATCTGTGAGTTTGAGAAAAATGAGAACAGGTCAATTTTTAACAGCAAAATTACATGATGATACTGGATCAATAAATTTAATGTGGTTTAAAGGAGTAGATTATATCAAAGATTCATTAAAAGATGGAGAAACAATTGCAGTGCATGGAAAAATCAATGAATACAAAGGAAATTTTCAAATTGCACATCCTGAATATGACAAACTAAACGATAATGAAATTGCATTAAGTACTGGATTTGTTATTCCTGTATATCCATTGACTGAAGAATTAAAAAAAGCAGGATTAACAAGCCGTAATATGAGAAAAATTATTTATCAAGCATTGAATTCGCTTGGTAACATAAATGATCACTTCACAAAGGCACAGTTGGATGATTTTGAATTATGCAGTTTAAATGAAGCAATGAGAAACATACATTGTCCAAATAATATTGAAGAATTAAGATTGGCAACCAATCGTTTAAAATTTGATGAACATTTTTTTCTACAATTGCTTCTTGCTTTAAGAAAGAAGAAGATTAGTGAAAAACGTTTTAATACCATTGCATTTAAAACAGAAATCTATAATCAAATAATTAAAAACTTAAATTTTGAACTAACAAAAAGCCAAAAAAATGTATTAAAAGAAATTGTAGAAGATTTTTTATTAGAAAAACCTATGAATCGTATGCTACAGGGAGATGTGGGTTGCGGGAAAACCATTGTTTCAATTCTTGCATCATCTATTGTTGTTAATAATGGTTATCAGGTAGCAATAATGGCTCCTACTGATATACTAGCAAAACAATTGTATAAAAATTTTACTCATAATTTTGAAGATACTGGAATTAAATGCGATCTTCTTGTTGGGAGTCTAAAAAGCAAAGAAAAAAAAGAAACATTAGAGCGAATTAGTACCGGAGATTCAATAGTGATTGTTGGTACTCATGCTTTATTCCAAAAAGATGTACTATTCAAGAATCTTGGTCTTGTTATTATTGATGAGCAACATCGATTTGGCGTTAATCAAAGAAAAGATTTGTTAAAAAAATGTACAGTACCAAATTTGTTAGCAATGACTGCAACTCCAATTCCAAGAACATTAGCAATTACATATAATGGCGATATGGATTTATCTATTATTGATGAATTACCAAAGAATAGACCAGATATATTTACTTCACAAATTGAAAAAAATAACCTTAAAACGGCTTATGATTTTATTATAGAAAAATCAAAGAATAATGAACAATCGATTATTGTTTATCCTTTAATTGAAGAAACTGAAACACAAGATTTAGAAGCCGCGCTCCAATCATATGTGAAATTAAAAGATACTGTATTTGCAGAATATAAAGTTGGATTAATTCATGGAAAGCTCAATTCAGATGAAAAAAATGAAATAATGCATAAATTTATAAATAATGAAATTCAAATCTTAGTTTCAACAACCGTTATTGAAGTAGGCATTGATAATCCGAATGCTTCTGTGATATTAATTAATAATTGTGAACGTTTTGGACTTAGTCAAATTCATCAACTGCGCGGAAGAGTTGGTAGAGGATCTTTAACAAGCTATTGTATATTATGCAGTGATAGTGAATCTGACAATACAAAACAAAGACTATCAATACTATGCAATACTAGAAATGGTTTTGAAATTGCTGATGAAGATTTAAAGTTAAGAGGCCCTGGTGAATTTTTTGGTGAAAGACAGAGTGGATTTATTAAATTCAGGATTGCTGATTTAGTAACAGATGGTCCTATTATTAGATTTGCAAGAAAAAAAGCTTTTGAAATAGTGGACAAAGATGAAAATTTAGAGAATTCTGAAAATAAACTCATTCATGATAGGTTTAATTCGGATTACTTAAAACTTTTTTTAAATACAACAGTTAATTAGTGGAGAAAAAAAATGACAGAAGAATCATATACTGAAAAACAGCTTTTTGATATGTTAATTTCTCAGTCTGTTTATGGTGTTTGGATTGCATTAGGCAAGATGAAAAATCCTGTTACCGATAAAACAGAAATAGATTTAAGAAGCGCTTCAATTCAAATTGATATGCTTGAAATGATTAATAATCGTATGTCAGCAAGTTTAGACGAAAATGAAACTAAATATCTTGATCAAGTTTTATCTGAATTGAAAATGAATTTTGTTGATGAACAAAATAAAGAAAAAAATAGTGACGATAATTCAAAAGATAAAAAATAGTACTGAAAACTCATTAGCATTAGTTTTATTCTTTTTAACATTTATTGTTTATTTCAATACTATGGCCCCAACAGTATCTTTTTGGGATACTGGAGAATTTATTGCAACTTCTCATATACTTGGTATTCCTCATCCTCCTGGAAGCCCTTTGTTCTTGTTAATTGGTAAATTTTTTAGCCTTATACCGATTAGTAGCGATATAGCTTTTAGAGTGAATATATTATCACCGATTTTCAGCGCTCTAACTATTTCTCTCCTTTTTCTAATTTGTAATCAATTTATAGAAAGACTTAACAATTATGCCTCTAGTGATTCTTTTTTAAGAATTAGCTCTTCTTTTATTGCATCGTTAACCTTTGCGTTTACTCATAGTCATTGGTTTAATGCTGTAGAAACTGAAGTATATGCTTTTAGCGGTTTTATCACTGCTTTGGTTGTGTATTTAATATTAATATGGTCTAAAAATAAAGATCGCGATTACAACGTCATTTATCTTATGACAATCATTTATCTTTTTGGATTAGGAACTGGAACTCATTTACTTAACTTGCTTACTATACCTTTTATTGCATTAATTATATATTTTTCTGTCAACAAATTATCTTTAAAAAATTTCATATTAACTGCATTTGTAGCACTATTTGTTTTTCTTATGATTCAAAATGGAATTATTAAAGGATTACCTTCATTAGCGCTTCAAATTGGATTTTATTCCATATTAATAATCATTTTTGGTATTGTTTATTTAGCATATAGAAGTATTAGCAATAGAAATACTTTATTATCTATTATAACGACATCAATCTTATTAATTATTATTGGCTATTCTACATATTTTACCATATTTATTCGTTCTGGTCAAAACCCAGCAATTGATGAAAACAATCCTGAAACCATAGAAAAAGCAATTTCTTATTTAAATAGAGATCAATATGGTTCCATGTCTTTGTTGCCAAGGAAATTTGATAATATTCCATCAAAGATATCAGTAGTAGGTAAACCTGTTCATCAAAATCTTCAATTTTCCAATATTCAAAATCGTGATTATGCGCTTTACGAGCCATCGAAGCAAATTAATTTCTTATTTAGTTATCAAATTAAAAAAATGTACCTAAGGTATTTCTTATGGCAATTTGCTGGTAAAGGATCTGTTGATGATTCATTTGTATCACCTTTTGGAGCAAATAAGAATCAAGATGGAGTTGATTGGAGTCAATTTGGGTTACCGCTTGCTTTTATCATTGGTTTATTTGGTGCGTATTTTCATTTCCGTAATAATAAATATGATGCATTTTCATTATTGGTTTTATTTATTATGACTGGAATTGCAATTGTTTTATATCTGAATCAAGATAATCCTCAACCAAGAGAACGAGACTATTCTTATGTTGGAAGTTTTATGGCATTTTCTATATGGATTGCACTTGGGATTTTTGGATTTATTAATAAAGTAAATGAACTTTTTCTTGAGAAGTCTATTAAAAAACCAGCATCATATTTTATGATTATAATGTTTTCAACATTTATACCTCTAAAGATGTTTCTTGCTAATTATCATGAACATGATCGCACTGGCAATTATATTGCATGGGATATGGCTTACAATATGTTACAAACATGTAAACCAAACGCTATTCTTTTTACTAATGGAGATAATGATACTTTCCCATTATGGTATTTGCAGCAAGTTGAAGGCATAAGGCAAGATATCATTGTTGCAAATTTAAGCTTACTTAATACTCCTTGGTATATAAAGCAGCTTCAACGAGAAAATATTGATAATCCTTTCATTAATATGAGCGAAGAAGAAGTTAGTAATATTGATTTTAAAGCTTGGTCTAAAAAATTAATATCTATTCCTGCACCAAAAGATTCATTAAACAATTCAGGAAAAATAGAATGGGAATTAAAACCAACTTATTTTGATGTGGCACTTCGTGTTCAAGATTTAATGGTATTAAGAATTATTAAGGATAATAATTGGAATAGACCTATTTATTTTGCAGTTACCGTATCTCCAACCAGTATGCTAAATCTTGATGATTATCTTACTATGGAAGGATTAACATATCGCTTATCAAACAATACCAAACAAGTAATCGATGTTGATGCAATAACAAAGAATTTAACATCAATTGTTGGCGACAGAAGTTGGTTTGAAGATTATAATACAAATGCTAATAATAACACGGGTTTGTCAATTGCAAAAACATATCAACCAGGATATATATATAGAAATCTTGCCAATAAAGATGTTTATGTTGATCCGCAATTAGGTCGATTGATTCAAAATTACAGAACTGCATTTACTAGGTTAGCAATATCTCATTACATAGATAAAAATTTTGGTAAAGCTGAAAAGATTTTATTAGATATGGAAGAAAAAATGCCAAGCAATGTTATTAGTATTCCTTCTAAAGAACTTCAATATCAAATTGCACAGTTATATGCTGCTATAGGCAATAAATCAAAACTAGAATATCATCTTAATGAATTAATTGATAGGGATGATTTAGACATTGATGATTACTTGCTTTATGGTAAGACTTTTGTTCAAAGCTTGCAAGATTACGAAGAAGCAAAAGTTATTTTTGAAACAATTTATAATAATTTTATCATTATTGAGAAAGCATTAGAAGTACAAAGTTTTAAATCAATAAAAATTACTGTTTCTGAATGGAATCAATGGCAAGAATCTCTACCTGAGATTGTTTTCTTGCTTTATTTATGCTATAAAGAACTTGGAGATTATGAAAATGCAACCAGCTTGATTGAAGAATGGTTGGTTAGAAGTCCAGCTGATTTAGAAGCAAAAAAATTGTTAGAAGAAATTAAAAGTTTAGAAAACTCATGAATGTAGTGTCAGTGATTATTCCTCATTACAATGGGGAAGAGATGCTTTATAATTGTATTAATTCTATATACAAAAATATTTCAATCAATAACTTTGAAATTATCGTTGTTGATAATGCTTCTACTGACAATTCAATCAATCGTATAAAAAATAGTTTTGCTAATGTTAAGATTATATCTAATAAATCTAATCTTGGTTATAGTCAAGGCTGTAACATTGGTGCAAATCATGCAAATGGAAAATATTTATTATTTTTAAATAACGATACTGAGCATTCAAAAGATTGGATAGAAAAATTAGTTAATTTTTTAGATAGCAACTCAAAAGTTGCAGCTGTCCAGCCAAAAATTTTAAATATTCACAATAAAAAATTATTTGATTATGCAGGAGGAGCAGGCGGTTTCCTTGATCAATTTTGTTTTCCATTTGTCAAAGGAAGAATTTTCCACACTTTAGAAGAAGATTTAAATCAATACAATAACCCTTCTAGAATATTTTGGGCTTCTGGAGCTGCGCTAATGATTCGTTCAGAAGTATTTAACAAATTAGAAGGTTTTGAAAAAATTTATTTTGCATATATGGAAGAAATTGATTTGTGTTGGAGAGCACAAAGTTTGGGTTATGAAATTTGGTCTTGTACTGATTCTTATATTTATCATCATGGTCCTTATAAAAATTTTAGAAAAAATTCTATGAAATCCCTTTATTTTAATCATCGCAATACTTGGATACTTTTTTTAAAGAATTCTTATAGTTTTAATTATGGAATATCTATTGTTATAAAATTATTTTTGGATTGGATTGCTTTATTGTATTCGCTATTACGTTTGGATATCAAAAGATTCTTTGCAATTATTAAAGCACATATTTGGTTGCTTCTATATTTTTGGAAGGTTATAAAGTTGAGACAACACAATAAATATCGATTAAACAAATTAGATAATATTTATAATGGGAGTATTGTCGTAGACTATTTTATTAAAAGAAAAAAATATTTTTCTCAAATTTCACTTAAATAACCTTCATAAATATCTTTTCTTTGCGCATCTAGATAAGTCATTTTTTTAAGAAGATCTTTTTGGCCAAGTTTTTTCATTATTTCACCAATTTTTCCACCATGAAATTTCATAAATATTGTTGTATAGTTTTCTTGGCTATAGTTTTTGAAAATTTCATCTAAATTTTTTACAACTTGGTTTAATGCTTCAGAGCATGCATCTATTTTCCCATTCTCAAAAAGTTCATAACTCAAATATGTAGAATATCTCAATTTTCTCAAACCGTTATTGGTTGTTAGTAGCTCAATCAAGACCAATCTTTGTTCCCATCCTCTAGGAAAATTTGATGCATTTGAACGGATTGCAATTGCTCGCGCCTGTTCATAGTGACTTGTTCCACCGAGTAATGACCACGTATCCAATTCTGCTCCAAGTATGATATTACCATAGAAGCCTAATAAGCTTGCTAAGGGATCAAAATAAACACTATCATAATAAAGAGAATTTTGGTTTAAAAGAAATTGGGATCCTTTATCAAAAAAATGTAAATCTTTTCCATTACTGAATAATGATTGGATTGCATATGTTTGCGTGCTCCCTTGGTTAGTATTTCCTTCAAAGATGATTTGAATATTAAGATTCATTTCTAAATCACTATACTCTTCATTCCATACTGTGTATTCATAAAATCTTTTTATATCAGTTTCTAGTTGAAATAAAGATGAACGTTCATCTGACTTTAACATTCTATCATCAAATGAAATAGATGCACTGCCAAACTGTGCATTTAGCAAAGAAATGAACATAATAATTAGAATTTTTCTATTTAGTTTTTCTAGCATAATTCAAGGATATATTTTTTAATTTACAAAATGGCAATAATTAAAGACATAATTAAGACAAATGATAGGCTATATCGTTTATCCAGCCAGATAAGTGAGTTATCTGAAGAATTAAATATACCATCATTTCTTGTTGGAGGGTGTGTAAGAGATTTACTTATAGATCCAAATATTGATTCTGTTGATATTGATATTATGGTCGAAGGAAATGCAATTGATTATGCAAAAAAACTTGCAAAGACTTTAGGAGTCAAAACTATTGTTCCTTTTCCAGAATTTGCTACTGCTCGCATTCCATATGATGAATGTGAAATTGAAGTAGCATCTGCTAGATTAGAATCATATGACTCTAAATCACGTAAACCAAAATCAGTAGATATGACTGATGTTATTAGCGATTTAAAAAGAAGAGATTTTACTGTTAATGCCATTGCTATCTCTTTATCTAAAGATAATTTTGGAGAATTGATTGATCCATTTGATGGTTTACAACATTTAAAATCAAAAATACTAAAAACACCTGATAATCCTGATGAAACATTTAGCGAAGATCCTCTTAGGATGGTAAGAGCTGCATATTTTGCATCTAAATTATCAATGGATATTGATAAAGAATGTCTTCAATCATTAAAGAAAAATGCTGATAGAATTAAAATTGTATCACAAGAAAGAATTACAAATGAATTACTAAAAATACTAAATACTGCATCCCCATCTATTGGATTAATTCTTTTAGAAGAGAATGGATTGTTAGAATACATTTTTCCTGAAATTCATATCATGTATGGATTAGATCAAACAAGTGAATGGCATCATAAAGATATTTTCTTTCATACAATGGAAGTAGTAGATAATGCAGCAAAGCTATCTAAAAAAGTTAATCTCCGCTTAGCAGCCTTAGTGCATGATATTGGTAAGCCAAAAACAAGACGATTACATAAGGAAAAAGGGTATACATTTTATGGTCATGATGATCTTGGTTCAAGAATGCTAGAGGAAGTTTCAAAACGTATGAAATTTTCAAATAAGACCAAAGATTATATCAAGAAATTGACATTACTCCATTTAAGACCAATAAGTTTAGCAAAGAAAGATGTAACGGATTCTGCTATAAGAAGACTTATTGTCGATGCTGGAGAAGATATTGATGACTTAATGTTACTTTGTCGAGCAGATATTACTACCAAGAATCCTAATAATGTTAAAAAATATCTCTCCAACTTTGACTATGTAGAAAAACGAATGAAAGAAGTTGATGAAAAAGATGAATTACGTTTATTTCAATCTCCTGTAAGGGGCGCAGAGATAATGAAAATGTTTAATTTGCCTCCTGGCAAACAAGTGGGTGTTATTAAATCTTTAGTAGAAGAAGCAATTTTAGATGGTGAAATAGATAATTCTTACGAGGAAGCAATAAAGTTTTTAAATATGTTGAAAAAGACAGGTAAATTCACTTAATTCCTGAAACAATTAGTGTCTAATAAACGTAAAAATATTATGAGATATACATTTACAGCAATATTATTCTTATCTATGCTTTTTTCTCAAAGCTTAAGCATAGATGAATGTGTGCGCATCGCATTAGAGAATAAAGCTTCTATTAAAAGCGCAGAACAGAACACAAGAATTGCCAAATTGAATAGAACTTCTGCTGCCGGCATGTTGCTTCCAACTGTAAGAGCAAGCAGTTCATTTAGTGAAACAACTTATGGAAACAACTCGTTAACAAATGAAAATTATGCTACTGGTTTAAGTTTAAACCAAAATCTTTTCAACTTCGGTAATAATGTAAGAAACGTAAGAAATAGTGATAATAGTTATGATATTGCTAAACAAAGTGAAAGACAATCTGTATCCAATGTTATTTCGAATGTATATGTTTATTACTATCAATATCTGAAAAATAATGAACTATTTATTATTGCTGAAAAAAATCTAGAATTATCTTCTAAGCAATTAGATTTAGTGCAAAGAAGATATAATTTAGGCTCTGTTAGTAAAACAGATTATCTAAAAGCTTCTGTTCAATATGGGACTGCTAGATCTACGTTATTGTCTAGAAAACTTAATCGTGAGAATAGCATAGAACAGCTTAAAAATAGCATGGGTATTATAGAGAAAGATATCCCGCTAAAATTGAAAGAAAAAGTTAACATAGAATTAATTATTCCTACATTTGATACAGCATATAGTATTATGGTTCAAAATAGTCCTGATTTAAAAATTCTTGATGCACAAATTAAAGCAAACCAATTGAATGTTCGTTCTTCCATTGGTTCAAGTTTACCTAGCGTTAATCTTAGCGTTGGAATGAATGCTTCTTCTCCAGAAGAAATGACTAGCGAATTTTTTGAAGATAATTATATCAAAAGTGCAAATTTAACAATTAGTATTCCAATTTTTTCTGGCCTGAAAAACAGAAATAGTGTACAAATATCAAAAATTAGACTTGGTCAATCAAAAACGACGTATAACACATCAAGGATAAATGCAAAAGTAGAATTATCATCCTTAATTAATACATTAAATAATTATGAAGAAATTATTCCTATTTATGAAGAGGTATTAATTTCTGCAGAAGAAGATTTAAGATTAGCACAAAATAAATATGAGCTTGGTTCAGCAACTATATTAGAATTACTTGATGCACAATTAGCAGTACTTCAAGCAAGTTCAACATTAGTGACAACAAAATACGATGCTGCAATCCAGCTTGCAAATTTGGATAAATTGTTAGGAACACTTGATAAAAAATATCAATAAGGAGTAGTAGTGAAGAAAAAAATAATAATTGGTGTAGTAGTTTTATTAGCTATTGTTTTATATGTAAATCCATTTTCATCTAAAGGTGATGGATCTATTGAAGTTTCTACGATAAAACTTGAAAGAAAAGACTTATCTAGCAAAGTGGTTGCAGATGGATTGCTTCAACCAGAAATCGAGATTAAGCTAAGTTCAAACACTACTACATATATTACTGAGATAGCAGTTAAAGAAGGTGATCCTGTCAAAAAAGGCGATTTTTTAATGGCATTAGATGATCGTCAACAAAGAGCAGCTACTGAGGCATCAAGAGCAAGCGTTGAAGCAACAAAAGTAAATTTAACTAATGCAGAGATTAAAAAATCACGTCAAGAAAAATTATATAAACAAGGTTTAATATCTGATCAAGAAATGGAAACTAGTAATTCTTCCTATGCCTCTGCTTTAAGTTCTTATAATCAAGCTGCAGCACGACTGATTCAAGAAGAAGATGCTTTACAAAAATTAAGATTAGTTGCACCTCAGGATGGCACTATCACTTATTTAAAAGGTGAAGTTGGAGATTTAGCACAAGGAGGAATGTTTAGTCCTCAAGTCTTGTTAAAGCTATCTGATTTATCAAAAATGGAAGTCTTAGTAAATGTCAATGAGAATGATATTACAGATGTTTCTTTAAATGATTATGCATTAGTTGAAGTTGATGCATATCAAAATCGTAAATTTAAAGGAGTCGTGAAAGAGGTTGCATATGCAGCATCTACTACTAGCGGAGGGTCTCAACAACAAGTAACTAATTTCCAAGTGAAAATTCAGATGTTAGAAGTTGCACCTGGTATGCGTCCTGGGATGAGTGCTACAGTTGATATTGTTACAGAAAATAGAGAACAAGCAATTGCAATCCCAATTCAGTCTTTAACATCTCCTCGTAAAAAACCAATGGGGGATGAAGGTGAAAAACCATGGGGATCAAGTGTTTCAGGAAATACCCTTGATACTAAAGAACGATGGTCAAATAATAAAGATGCAAAAAACAAAGGCAAGAATGTTGTATTTGTAGTTAAAGGGAATATTGTAGAACAACGTTTTGTTGAAACTGGCATTGTTGGAGATAGAGATTATGAAATTTTGTCTGGATTACAAGAAGGTGAAGAAATTGTGACCGGGAGCTTTGTTGCAATCAGTAGAGAGCTATATGATGGTGCAAAAGTAAAAGTAAAAGACAAATCAAATAATAAACAAAGATCTAGTCGTAAACGTGGCTAAATCAAAAAAAGAAATAATTTCAATCAAGTCAATCTCCAAGATTTATCATTTAGGAGATAATGTTGTTAAAGCTTTAGACAAGGCTTCATTAAGTATATATGAAAATGATTTTATATCTATTATGGGACCATCTGGTTCAGGTAAATCTACATTAATGAATATTATTGGATGTTTGGATGTTCCAACAAATGGAACTTATAAATTTAATAACCAATTGATATCAAAAATGAATGATAGTCAACTTGCTAATATTAGAAACGAAAAGATTGGTTTTGTTTTTCAAACTTTTAATCTTTTACCAAAACTTAATGCAGTTCAAAATGTAGAAGTACCATTAATTTATTCTTCATTAAACAGGAAAGAAAGACTTGAACGATCAAAAGAAGCATTAAATATTGTTGGATTGTCTGATAGAATGTCTCATAAACCAAATGAGCTTTCTGGTGGACAAAGACAACGCGTAGCAATTGCTCGTGCTTTAGTAAATAAGCCATCTATTATTTTAGCAGATGAACCAACTGGAAATCTAGATTCAAAGAGTGGTGAAGAAATTTTAAAATTTCTTGATAAACTACATAAAGCTGGAAACACTTTAATTATTGTTACCCATGAAAAATCAGTTGCAAAACGCGCAAAAAGAAGAATAGAAATTTTTGATGGTAAAATCACTTTAGATGAATGATATAATAAAGAATATTTTAATTGGCCTTTCAGCAATTAGATCTAATATTGTAAGAGTTGCGTTAACTTCTTTAGGTTTAACAATCGGAATTTTTACAGTTAGCATTGTTACTGCTGGAGTTTCAAGTATTGATAAAGAATTTGCGAAATCAATGGCTTATTATGGAAATGATAAGTTATATGTCTCTACATGGCCATGGTCATTTGATTTTGATTGGTGGAAATATCGTAATCGTCCAAAGGTTAAAGAAGAATCTCTCAGCTATATTAATCAATATAGTGAATATGTTACTGATGTTTCTGTTAAGAAGAATACTTGGATAAAAGCCACATATCAAAATAAAGCTTCTTGGTTACAAATTAATGGTGTATATCCGAGCTATGGTGATATGTTGAGTGGTACAAAAGTTGTAAATGGTAGATTTTTCTCACAAAATGAATGGGATTTACAAAGAAGAGTTGTCATCGTTGGAGGAAAAGTTCGTGAAGGCTTTTTTGATGGAGAAAGCCCAATAGGACAAAAGATAAAAATTGGAGGCGTTACTGTTGAAATCATTGGAGAATTAAAAGAGCAAGGCATGGGTATGGTTCCAGGAGGGACACTTGATAATCTTGTTATTATGCCTTCAACAACCTTTAAGCGTATCTTAACAAGATGGGGTTTTGATGAATTAGTATTAAGGGCAAAACCTGAAGATTTAAATAAAGCAAAAGAAGAAGTTGCAATGATTATGCGAGTTGCTCGAAAATTAAGACCTGATCAGGAAGATAATTTTTCTGTTAATTCTGCTGATGCTTATCAAAGTCAATTTGACAGTTTGAAAACTGCTATTGCTGCAATGGGTTTTATGGTTACAGGGATATCTTTAGTAGTGTCTGGAATTGGAATTATGAACGTTATGTTTGTTTCTGTTAAAGAAAGAACAAAAGAGATTGGTCTTAGAAAAGCAATGGGAGCAACCAATAATAATATTTTGATTCAATTTCTAAGTGAAGCTATTGCTATTTCTATTATTGGAGGAACAATCGGTATAGCTTTAGTGAAGTTAATTACTATTGCACTCTCTTCTTATGGAGGCCTTCCAGTTGATTTTGATCTTCTATTAATTTTTTACACTTTTATAATTTGTGTATTCATAGGTGTAATATCTGGAATGATTCCAGCAAGGACTGCTGCAAACCTTAATCCAATTGATGCATTACGCCATGAATAGAATTTTTAATTATTTAAGTGATGCAATTGCAGGAGTACTCTTTTACTTTGGACAAACCAAACTTCGTACATTTTTAACATTACTCGGTATTACTGTTGGTGTTTCTTCTATTATTGCAATTATGACAGTATTAACTACTTTTGATAAAGCTACAGCGGGTCTAGTTGAAGAGATGAAAACTAATGTATTCTATATTACAAAAGACAATCCTGTGCAAATCAGTTTTGGAGGTGAAGGACGAAGTTCAAGAAATAAACCAAGAATTACATGGTCAGAATATGAACAATTAAAACGTACTTTAACTTTAACAAAGAATGTGTCCGCAGTTGTAGCTGAAGAACCAAGTGATCGGACAATTAGTGTTGGTAAAGAAGAATTAAAAAATCGATTATATAGTTTTTGGGGTGGAGACCCTGAAATTCTTGCTCTTTATAAATATGACATTATTACAGGACGTAATCTGCGAGAACAGGATTTAAATGATCGTGCACGTGTTGCAATGATTGGCTATGATATTAAAGAAGAATTATTTCCTTATTCTGATCCTGTAGGACAGACAATTAAAATTGATAATATACCATTTACAGTTATTGCTTTAATGGAGGAAAAGGGAGAGATATTAGGGCAGAGTATGGATAGTATGATTGGTATACCTATCTCAACATTTTTACAATATTTTGGTGGTAGAAATTGGAGAAGAGCTGATTTACAGCTTATTTTAGAATCAGAATCGATGGCAACCTTAGATGCTGCAACAGATGAAGCAATTGGTGTATTCAGATCAATTCGAAAAATTCCACCAGGTGAAGAAAATAATTTTTATATCGCAACCAATGATCAATTAATGGATACGTTTGGTGATTTTACACAATACTTACAGATTTTTATTGGATTGGTGGCAGGAATTTCTTTGTTAGTTGCTGGTATTGGCATTGCTAATATTATGCTCGTTTCACTCACAGAAAGAATTAAAGAAATTGGTGTAAGAAAAGCACTGGGAGCTAGACGAATCGATATATTTTTACAATTTTTAATTGAAGCAATGCTTATTTCAATTATTGGTGGAATTTTTGGAGTTGTTCTTGGATTGTTATTTGGAAATGTTGTTGCATATTTTATGGAACAAGATCCTACTATTCCATTTAATTGGGTATGGTATAGTATTCAAATTTGTGCTGCTATGGGTATTATATTTGGATTATATCCTGCAATTAGGGCATCAAACCTTAATCCTATTGACTCTATTCGATACGAATAGATAAATTGTACTTTCTATGTCTAAATCAAAAAAAGTAACAAAAGAAGAAGTAAAAAAAATAGCTACACTATCTAAACTGTCTTTATCTGAATCAGAATTAAAGAATCATACAAAGGATATGAATAATATTTTAGAGTATATGGATTTATTAAATGAAATTGATACATCAAATACAGAAGAGTTAGTTAATGTGCATGATGCAACAAGTGATTTAAGAGAAGATGACTCAGAAGACTCTATCCCAAAAGACAAGGTTATTGATAATAGCCCTGAGTCTAAAGAAGACTATATTGAAATTCCTTTGGTTGTAAAAAAGGATAGCCAGTGAATTTAGGCATTATTCCTGCTCGATTAGATTCTACAAGATTTCCAAGAAAAATTATTCACCCCTTAAATGGAAAACCAATTATTCAACATGTATATGACAATGCAAAAAAATCTAAATATCTTGATAAGCTTGTTATTGCGATTGATTCAGAAGAAACTAAGTCACATATTGATAGTGCATGTGATTCAATTTTAACATCTATCAATCATCAATCAGGAACAGACAGGGTTGCAGAAGTTTCTCAAAAATTTGATTGTGATATCATTGTTAATATTCAAGGAGACGAGCCAAAGATTGAACCTGATATTATTGACAATCTAATATTATTATTTAATGATCCATTAGTTGAAATGGCATCGGTAGCATCAACAGATTTAAACAATAATGATTTGTCAAATCTTAATGTTGTTAAGACATATTTGGATGAAAATAATTATGCCATCGACTTTCAAAGAGAAATAACTGAAGAAGATAGACAATATTTTCGCCATATCGGTATTTATGCATATCGTAAAGAAACCTTGATGAAATTCACTGCTTTAGAACAAACAGAAAACGAAAAAAATTTAAAATTAGAGCAATTGAGAGCCCTGGATAATAACCTTGCAATTAAGATATTAATTACTAATTTCCAACATAGAAGTATTGATATAGAAGAAGATTTAAAATATTATGAAGTCTAAGACAAAGTTTATATTTGTATTGGGCGGAGTAATGTCCGGCCTCGGGAAAGGTATCTCTGCTTCATCCATCGGTTATTTATTAAAAAGTTCTGGTCTTAAAGTAAATATTCTAAAACTTGATCCTTATTTAAATGTTGATCCTGGTACTATGAACCCATATCAGCATGGAGAAGTATTTGTTCTTGATGATGGATCCGAAACTGATTTGGATTTAGGTCACTATGAAAGATTTATTGATGAAAATATGTCCAAAGATAACAATGCTACTGCAGGACAGATTTATAGCACCGTATTAGATAAAGAGCGTTTAGGTGATTATTTGGGAGAAACAGTTCAAGTCATTCCTCATGTTACTGATGAAATTAAAAATCGTATTTATGAATTATCAAAAAGCAATAAATATGATATTGTTATTTGTGAAGTAGGAGGCACAGTTGGAGATATCGAAAGCTTACCATTTCTTGAAGCAATTCGTCAATTATCACTAGATGTTGGATATTTTAATTCACTGATTATCCATTTAACATTGCTTCCACATGTTTTTTCTAGCGGAGAAATCAAGACAAAACCAACACAACATTCAGTAATGAAATTACGAGAAATTGGATTAGCTCCTGATTTTATATTTTGCAGGACTTCACAAAGTATTAATAAATCAATTAGAGAAAAATTAGCACTTTTCTGTAATGTTAAACCATCTCATGTTATTGAGAATAAAGATGTATCTAGTATCTATGAAGTACCATTATTATTTGAAAAGCAAAATGTCACCAAAATGATACTGAATAGACTTCAGCTTAAAAATAAACCATCTGTTGATAAACTTAAAAAGTTTGTAAATACATATAAAAATCCTGATCATAATGTAAAAATTGCAATGTGCGGAAAATACACTGAATTACATGATGCATATAAGAGTATTTTAGAGTCTTTTGTTCATGCAGGGGTAGAAAACAATACAAATGTAGAAGTAGCTTGGATAAATACTGAAAAAATTCATACTGATAAAGATGCACAGAAAGCATTTAAAGACATTGATGGCATTTTAATCCCTGGAGGTTTTGGTTCTAGGGGCGCTGAAGGAAAGATTCTAACTTCAAAATTTGCAAGAGAAAACAAAATTCCATTTTTAGGGATTTGTTTGGGTCTGCAATGTGCTGTTATTGATTTTGCAAGACATGTATGTGATTTAAAGAATGCTAATAGTACCGAGTTTAACTCTAAATGTAAACATCCTGTGATTGAAATTATGGAATCTCAGAAAGCCATTAAGATTAAAGGCGGTACTATGCGTTTAGGCTCCTATAAGTGTGATATTGAACCTAAAACAAAAGTAGCAAAAACTTATAAGAAAAAAACTATTCATGAACGCCATCGCCATCGTTGGGAAGTAAATAATAAATATGTTAAACAAATGCGTTCAAAAGGGTTAATTTTTTCAGGTATGAATAAAGATTTAGGCGTAGTAGAAACTATTGAACTAGATAACCATCCGTGGTTTGTAGGATGCCAATTTCATCCTGAATTAAAAAGCAGGCTTGATAAAGCGCATCCATTGTTTTATGGATTTGTAAACGCATCATTAAAAAAGAGTAAGAAATGAAAATTAATAAAGTAGAATGCAATAATATTGTTTTTGGAGGCGATGATCTTCCTTTTATTGGTGGACCTTGCGTTATTGAGAATAGAGATCATATTTTGAAAATGGCAGAATCTATCTTATCTGTTACAGAAAAATTAGGAATACCATTTATCTTTAAAGCTTCTTTTGATAAAGCAAACAGGACTTCAATTGATTCATTTAGAGGAAATGGTTTGGATGAAGGACTAAAAATTCTTCAAGAAGTAAAAGATGCATTTCCAGTTTCTATTACAACAGATATTCATCATCCAGAACATGCTAAAATTGTTAGTGATGTTGTAGATATTCTCCAGATACCTGCTTTTTTATGTAGACAAACTGATTTATTAATTGCTGCTGGAGAAACTGGAAAAGTTGTTAATGTAAAAAAAGGTCAATTTTTATCTCCATATAAAGTAAAAAATATTATTGATAAAATAATAAGCACAAATAACAAAAATATTCTTATTACAGAGCGTGGAAATTCATTTGGGTATGATAATTTAACCTCTGATATGCGTTCTATTCAAATTATGCAAGAATTTGGTTTTCCAGTAATTTATGATGCAACACACAGTGCGCAAGTGCCTGGAAACACAGAAAAAACAACTTCTGGACAAAGAGATTTTATTCCAGGACAAGTTCGTGCTGCCGTTGCGACAGGCTGTGATGGAATTTTTATGGAAGTACATGATGATGTAGAGAATGCATTAAGCGATGCAGGCACTCAATGGCCATTAGATAAGCTTGAGCCTCTATTGACATCAATGATAGAATTCAGAAAGGTATATTTACAACATGGATAATGCTTTAAAAGAAAAATTAGCACAAATTAAGCTTTTGATTTGTGATGTAGACGGTGTTTTAACAGATGGAACACTTATCTATGCTACCAATGGAGAACAATCAAAAAATTTCAGTGTATTAGATGGAGTAGGATTTCATATGATTAATCGATTAGATATTAATCTTAAAACTGCTTGGATTACTGGTAGAGAATGCGCCACTACATCACATCGTGCAGAAAAATTAAAAATTGATAAAGTATATAATGGTGTAATTAGAAAAATTGAATCTTACAATGAACTGAAAAAAGAATATAATATAGAAGATCATGAAATTTGTTTTATTGGTGATGATATTATTGATATGCCACTCTTTGAAAAAGTTGGTTTAGCTGTTTCAGTACCCAATGCACCAGATTATGTTTCAAAGCATGCGCATTATATCACATCAAAAGCTGGTGGGCATGGCGCAGTTAGGGAAGTGATTGATTTAATTATTAGCTCAAGGGGCAATTTTGATGATGCAATCAACCTGTTGCTTTCTGAATTACGATGAAGTTTTATTATCTCGCATTTTTTCTCCTTATTGCTTGTTATAGCAATGATAATACAAGTGAAAAAACGACTAAATCAGTTCATAGTCAACTTTCATCAGACGTTGAAATCACATTAACAGAAATGGGTAACATCAAAGCTTTGGTCACAGCAGAATTATTAGAAAAAAATGATAACGATCTTGTTTTAAAATTAACGAATGATGTAGTTGTTGATTTGTATGACTCCAATTATTATCATTCTTCTACTGTTAAGTCAGATTATGCACTTGTAAGTGAAAAAGAAAATCAAATCAACGCTTTTGGCAATGTAATTGTTAAAGCTGACAATGGTGAAGAATTGTTAACAGACTCTCTTTTATGGGACAATAAAGTAGATAGAATATTTACAGATGCAGAATTAACATTTATTTCAGGAGAACTTGATACTTTTTATGGTAAAGGATTTGAATCAAATATTGATTTAACTGAATGGAAAATTACACAGCCTAGAGGAATCATTAATAATGACTAAAATTTTAAAGACTGAAAATTTAAAGAAAAGTTTTTCTAGTAGAACGGTTGTTAATGAAGTGAATTTAAATCTTTCTAAAGGAGAGATCGTTGGATTATTAGGACCAAATGGAGCTGGGAAAACGACTACATTTTATATGATTACTGGAATGATCAGACCTTCTTCTGGTGAAATATTTCTTGATAATGATAATATTACTACTGCTCCAATGTATGAAAGAGCTAGGATGGGCATAGGATATCTCGCTCAGGAACCTTCTATTTTTGCAAAATTAAGCGTAGAAGATAATTTGAGAATTGTTTTGGAAAATATTCTTCCTTCTAAAGATGAGCAAACCGAATTGATCGATAAATTGCTTTTACAATTTAACATTGATCACTTAAGAAATAATTTAGGAGGCAGTCTTTCTGGAGGAGAAAGAAGAAGAGTAGAAATATGTCGTACGCTATCATTGAAACCGGATTTTATTTTGCTAGATGAACCATTTGCTGGCGTTGATCCAATTGCTGTAGAAGATATACAACAAATTGTTACTTCTTTAAAGGAGAAAAATATTGGTGTTCTCATTACAGATCATAATGTTAGAGAAACACTTTCTATCACTGATAGATCTTATCTATTATATGATGGTAAAATTCTGAAATCTGGAGACGCAGAAACATTAGCCAATGATGAAGAAGTACGTAAATTATATCTTGGTAAGAAATTTAGGCTTGATTAATGAATAAGATCTCTACAAAGCTTAGACAAAAACAGACTGCTATTCCAAAACAAATTCTTCAATCACGTTTTTTAGAAATGACTATTTCTGATATTGAAGAAGAATTGCAAAGTGAAATTGAAAAAAACCCAGTTTTGGTTGAAAAAGATTTAGAAGATTTTAGAGAAAAATCTTCAGATACGTCCCAATTTGATAATCAAGAAAACTATGATTTATTTCTGGCAAATGTTGCAGAGGATATAGATGTTGTTGGAAATTTAATTAAACAAATAGAAGAATCAGAAATGGATAACAGAGATAAAGAAATTGCTAATCAAATTATTTTTAATGTTGATGAAAGCGGATTTCTTGATATTGAACCTGAATTGATTGCTGATAATTGCAATGCTGACTTAAGTGAAGTAGAAAATATGATTAATCTGGTAAAAACTCTTAATCCTATTGGAGTAGGCTGTAAAGATGTCCAAGAATACCTTTTGCTTCAAATCAACGAAAAAGATTCTATTGCCACAAAGATTATTACGGAAAATTTTAATGATTTTTTACAACAAGACTTCTCAAAAATTAAATCAAACTTAAATTGTTCTGATTCAGAATTTGATGAAGCATTAGATATGATATCTTCCAAAAATTTTTCTCCAATTATTAATCACAATGAATCTGATTATGTAATTCCTGATTTGATTATCAGGTTAAAAGATGAAAAATGGATTATTTTAGTCAATGATAAAAATTTGAGCAAATTTAAAATTGCTAATGACTATCTAGATGAGGCGATGATGAAAAAATTTTCTGATAAAGAAAAAAAGTTTATGAATAATCATATTGACAATGCACAAAATTTATTGGATGCGATTGCATTTAGATCTACAACTATTAAAGATGTGATGAATGAGATTATTGGTTTACAAAATGATTATTTATCTGGGAATCAAGAATATCCTAATCCACTTCGTTTGGAAGATATTGCTCAAAAATTAGAAATGGATATTTCAACAATTAGTAGAACAATTAAGGATAAATATGTTGATACTCCTCTTGGTGTTATAAGTTTAAAAACTTTCTTCAGTAGTAAAGTTGTAAAAGACTCTGGAGAAATCATTGGTAAAAAAGAATTAGAAGATATTATTAGGAATCTTATTGATTCAGAAGATAAAGATAGTCCATTATCGGATTTAGAAATAGCAAATCTGTTAAAAAATCAAAATATTTCCATTGCAAGAAGAACAGTAGCTAAATATCGAGAATCAATGCATATTCCAAGCGTAAAAAGGAGAAGTTAAAGTGGGTGTGAGACATTGTATTAAAGTAGATGATTTTTCAAAAGAAGAAATTTTAAATCTGTTTACTTTGGCTGCAGATTTAAAGTCAAAATATCGTAATAAAGAAGAGTTTAAACCATTTGCAAACCATTCTATGGCAATGATATTTGCCAAACCATCTGCAAGAACGAGAGTTTCATTTGAAACTGGCTTTTCTTGGATGGGAGGACATGCGATTTACTTGGCTCCACAAGATATTGGTCTTGGGAAAAGAGAAAGTGCTTCAGATTTAGCACAATTATTTAGTCGATATAATGACTTAATTATGGCACGTGTATTTAGTCATCAGGATATCTTGGATTTTGAAGCACATGCTACCGTTCCTGTTATCAATGGATTAACTGATTACAATCATCCATGTCAAATTTTGACGGATATGTTTACAGTGTGGGAACAAAAGAAAGATACATTTGATAATTTGAAAATTGTCTATGTAGGTGATGGAAATAATATTGTTAATTCTTGGATGCGATTAGCTTCTGTTCTTCCTTTTGAATTTGTTTGTGTGTGTCCTGAAGGATATGCTCCTGATTCAGATACAATGAAATTTGCAAATGATGCTGGCATATCTAATGTTTCGGTATCCCACTCACTTGATGCTGTTCAAAATGCAGATGTAATTTATACAGATGTGTGGGCATCTATGGGACAAAAAGAAGAAATTGATGAACGCATCAAAATCTTTTCTCCATTTCAAGTGAATTCAGAGTTAGTAAAGAATGCAAAAGATGATTATTTGTTTATGCATTGCTTGCCAGCAGAACGTGGAAGAGAAGTCACAGATAATGTCATTGATTCAAACAATTCTATTGTATTTGAACAAGCAGAAAATAGATTACATATCCAAAATGCTATTATGGTTACTTTATGCAATAAGAATTAGAAATTTTTGACTTTTAATTTATTGCCATTAAATACAGCATAATTGTAATTATCTTTATCACACTCTCCTAATAGAAGTAATTCACCATTATTTAATTTTTTATGATAAGAATGATGATAATGACCCATAATAATATAATCACAACCTTCTTGAATTTTATTATTTGCAAAGCTTTCCAATTCTTTATGAATTTTATCTTCTTTTTGGCGATCTATTTTGTGTGAATCTTTTCTTTCATAAGATATTTTCTTTGCAATTTTAAAAGCTATGCTTTCTGGAATTAAAGAAAAAAGCATAATGAATAGCCTACTTCTTAAGACAGATTTTAAACGACGATATGACTTATCCCATGATAGAATTCCGTCTCCATGTGTGATATAAAATTTCTTATTATTGGCTGTAAAAACAGTATCATCAAGATAAGATTCTGTTACATGGCTTTTGAAATGTTTTCCAATCCAATAGTCATGATTTCCAGCAACAAAATGAATATCAAATCCTTTATTTTTAACATCTGCAAGCAATGCAAATACCTTTTGATGGTATTCTGGAGTTCTATTGTTGTATTCAAAATAATAATCAAATAAGTCACCCATGATGAATAATGTTCCTTGATTACTATTGTTTGTAATCGCATTTAAAAATTGAGAAAATTTTTCAATTTTCTTGTCTTCTTTTTCTGATGAAGACAGTTGAAAATGATTATCTCCAAAAAAGTATATTGGCAATTGCAT
>Ga0208261_1000097_pt1 | contig 34651 bp, 37 predicted proteins | sample Knorr_S7_td_DCM__FD_185595 | JGI IMG/M metagenome (GOLD analysis project Ga0208261, IMG submission 185595) | Marine microbial communities from Southern Atlantic Ocean transect - Knorr_S7_td_DCM_ad_131m_LV_B (SPAdes) (version 3) | ecosystem: Environmental > Aquatic > Marine > Oceanic | place...
AGTTGTAGATAATTTAGAAAATTCAAGATATTCAGTAGGTAAAATTTTAAATATTGACTGGGACACTGAAAAAATTATTATTGATTATGAAGCTCAGGAAAAAGGAATATTAGTTCTCAGCGAAATTTACTATCCAGAGAGATGGAAAGCTTATATAGATAATGAAGAGGTTGAAGTATTAAAAGCAAATGGGGTTTTAAGAGCAGTAGAGATAGAAGCTGGAGCGAATAAAATAATTTTTAAATATGATAACTCTTTGTTTAAAATTCTACACACAATTTCTAATCTAGTAGTACTTTTTATTTGTATTTATCTTTTGCATCCAAAAGTTATGGGCTTGTTAAAGAACTCAAGGTAGACTAATTTTAATCCATGAATCAAAAAATAATATTAATGCAACAAAGTGAAGCATCTTTCTTAGATATTTTTCTTTCTCAATTACCAATCTTTCTAATTTTTTTAGTCATATACTATTTCATATTAAGACCAAATTCTAAAAAACAAGAATCAGTAAAATTAATGCAGGAAAATTTAGCTAAAGGAGATAAGGTTGTTACTATTGGAGGTATTCATGGAAAAGTAACTTCGCTTAAAAATTTAACTGTAGTAATTAAAGTATCTAATGAAAATGAAATGACCGTTGATAGAGTTGCAATAGCAAAAGTTAAAAATTCTTCTAAATAATTTATGGCAGTTCAAAAAGTAGTCACATATGGTCATCCTGCTCTAAGAGCTATTTCAAAGAATATAACAGATTTTTCAAATATTAGAAGTTTAATTGACGATCTTTTCGATACAATGTACGAGTTTGATGGCATTGGACTTGCATCAAATCAAATTGGACTAAATAAAAGAATTTTTGTTGTAGATATTTCTCATACTGAAGATTGTGACTCTCCTTTAGTATTTATAAATGGTAAAATTATTAGTGGAAAAGGTTCCTGCGTTGATTCAGAAGGTTGTCTTTCATTACCTGAAATTAGAATTAACGTTGAAAGATATGATTCTATAACATATGAATATTTAGACCATAATCTTAAAAAACATACCAAGGAGTTTAATGGATTTCTTGCAACAGTAATTCAACATGAAAATGATCATCTTGATGGTAAGTTGATTACTGACTATGCTACACCTTCTGACCTTTTAAAGTATGATAAAGCACTTAAATCAATGAAATCACTCAATGCCAAATAAACAAATAAATATAATTTTTTTTGGAAATACTAATTTTTCTAATCCAACTCTTTTAGCCTGTAATAAGAATTTTAATCTTAAAGCTGTTGTTACAAATAAATCAAAGAAAATGGGTCGCGGTCAAAAGATTCTTGATACTCCTGTAATGACCTTAGCAAAAGAAAAAAGTTTTAAAGTCATTGAAGGAGAAGATTTAAATGATAAAAGTTTCATAAATGAACTTAAAAATTTAAATCCTGATTTTTTTGTAGTTGTTGCATATAGAATTTTACCAAAATCTTTACTAAAGATTCCTAAGTTCGGTTCGATTAATATCCACTCCTCATTATTGCCAAAATATCGAGGAGCTGCACCGATTCAACATGCATTATTAAATCAGGAAAAATTGACAGGAATTTCTACTTTTTTAATAGAGCCTAAGGTTGATACCGGTAAAATTATAGATCAATTTCAAGTTGAAATAAGCCCTGAAGACAACTATGGTTCTTTGTCAAAAAAATTAAGCGAAGCTGGTGCTGAGCTTATTGAATCCTCTGTAACTAAATGCTATACAAATTCTGCCGATTTGATTAAACAAAACGATAGTGAAGCAACACTAGCTCCTAAAATTTTAAAGGATGATTTAAAAATAAATTGGAATCAAGATTCTAAAGTAATATTAGCAATGATAAAGGCTTTTTCTCCAACTCCAGGCGCTTTTACAACAATTAATTCTAAAAGATTAAAAATTTTTAAAGCAGAAGTAATAGATTGTAATAGCAATAATGATGTAGGAGTAATATATAACGTTTCTAAAAATTATTTTGATGTTCAATGTAAACATAATTCTTTAAGAATACATCGCACGCAGCTTGAAGGTAAAAAGGTTATGGATTCAAAAGATTTCATTTTAGGCTATCAAAACTTAGGTTCAAGTTATCTGTTATGAAAAATTTAATTAAAAGTTTATTAATTTTTGTTCTAACAGGTCTTTTAGTGTTAATGGCATTTAATTTTGTTTTGATGCCATTATATATAAATGCTCGAAATATTGTTGTTATTCCTGATTTAGAAGGTTTAACTCTTGAAGAAGCAAATCAGTTATCAAAATCAGAGGGAATTGAGGTAGTAGTGGCTGACACTATTTTCACAAACGATTTGAATCCAAATATTGTTCTAGAACAATTTCCTTCTTCTGGAAAAGAAGTAAAGTTAGGCAGATCAATAAAAGTAAAAATTACCCAGTTTAATCAAAAAATTGTTGTTCCATCATTATTGGGAAAGACTTTAAGAGCTGCAGAAATAGAACTAGATCAGGAGGGTATAGAATTAGATTCAATTTATTACTCTTTTAGTTCAAAATATCCCAAAGGAATTGTTTCTTGGCAAAGTCCAACGGAAAATGATAGCATAAGAAAAGGATTTGGTGTAAGAATTGAAGTTAGCAATGGATTAGCTCCCAATGATTTAGTAGATGTACCTGATTTTCAAGGAATTTTTCTTAACGAAGCACTAAAAATTATCCAAGAAAAAGGATTTTTTGAAGGAAAGATTCAATATGTTGAGAACAAAAAGTTCTTACCTAATACCGTATTAAATCAAAGCCCTAAAGAGGGAACTAAAGTGTCTCAAGGTTCAAAGATTAATCTTGTAATAGTAAAATGATTAGAAGTTTATATTTATCATTAATTTGTTTTTTTCTGATTTCTTGCAATCAGAATAATGATTTAAAAGATAATGTCTTGTTGTCAAACGAAATTACATTTGATGTTTTTGTAAATGATTACAAACTCATTGATTCAGATTCTTTACAAGTTAAGCTTAGTTTTATCAATACTGATTCAAGTAAAGTAGTTCTTGATTGGTCTACAAACGATATTCTGAATGGACAATTTGATTTGGGAAGAGACTCGCTAAATACTCATATAAAAAATATTCCTGTAAGCCAAGGAGCAGATTCAGTTTTTATTGATATAAAACAAAATGATATTTCAATAAATAGTTTTTCAATAAAAGTGGAGCCCAGAAATCAACAAAAAGTAGTTATAGTGTCCGATAGTGAAAGTAATTTCTCAGGTTTATTGAATGAAAATAGATTATTTACTTATGATTTGATAAAAACTGAAAGTTTTAAAAAATATGATTTTTCAGGATATGATATTATGATAGTAGAAAGTGTCAAAGAATTTTCTGATAACTTAATTAGAGAAATTCAGAAGTTCATGTTACGTAAAAAAACAATATTATATTTTATGGAAAATGTAAATACAGCATATTTATCTCAAACTCTTGATTACCCTACTATTAAAGCAATAAGAGGATCATCAAAGAATCAATTTTTTAAGCTTGATTCTGAGTATCCAAATAAATATTTATCAAGTAACAGTAAAGAATTTCAAATATTTAGATTTTTTGAATTAAAAAATTACAAATCTGATGAAGCCTTTTTCAAAATATCAACAAATGATCCAATAGTTATCAAAAAAAATATTTTTGGTTCAAATGTTTTTTTTCTAGCTACAAAAATGGATGATGACTGGAATAATGAACTATTCAATGAATTCATATATGATATTTTCTTAGACCTTGTATATAGTAAGATTGTAGTAAATGAATCCTAAAGTCGAGACAGCACTTATCGTTGCCCCAAGAATGTGGAAAAGCAGCAAAAATTACCATAATAGTATCGAAGAAATTTCCTTACTTTCATCAACATTAGGAGTCAAAGTCAAAGGGGTCATAGAGCAAAAAATAAATACAATCAATCCAACTTATTTTATAGGTAGTGGAAAAGCAAAGCAAGTTGTAGAACAAGCTAAGCTCCTGGGAGTAAACTATATTATTTTTGATGAAGATTTGAGTCCAGTTCAAACTAAAAATTTTCAAAAATTAAATAAAGATATTAAGCTACTTGATAGACCTGGTGTAATACTTGAAATTTTTTTTAGAAATGCTAAATCAAAGGAGTCTAAAACTCAAGTAGAATTAGCTAGGTTGCAATATCAACTACCAAGATTGACTAGATTGTGGACTCACCTAGAAAGACAGATGGGAGGTTTTGGTACAAGAGCAGGTGCTGGTGAAACTCAAATAGAGGTTGATAGAAGAATCATTAGAAAAAAAATTTCTTTGCTGAAGAAAAAACTAAAAAGCATTGATTCAGAGAGGCAAGTGCAAAGTAAAAAAAGAAAATCCTTTTTTAGAACATCTTTTGTTGGATATACAAATGTTGGTAAATCCTCTTTAATGAAATCTGTTACTAAAAGTGATGTTTTGATTCGAAATCAGTTATTTGCAACATTAGATACAACTGTTAGAAGACTTTTTATTGGAAATAATAACTATGTTCTTTTAAGTGATACTGTTGGATTTATTAGAAATCTTCCAGATAATTTAATTGCTAGTTTTAAATCTACTCTTCAGGAAGTAGTTGATTCAGATTTACTGTTAATTGTTCTTGATGCAAATTCAAAAGATCTTTTCAATGAAATAGAAACAATTAAAAGCGTTTTACAAGAAATAAATGCTAATGAAATTGATTATAAATATGTTTTTAATAAAATTGACTTAGTTGACGCTGACAAAATCTCCTATCTGAAACAGTCTTTTCCAGATAGTTTGATGGTTTCCGCGACTAGATCATTACAGGTTTCAGATATTAAAGATACTATTTCAGAAAAATATGATAAATGGATTAGCGCTCTAAAGAGTCCATAACGCTAGCTACAGTAGCATCTCCAGTAACATTCGTAGCAGTCCTAATCATATCAAGAATTCGATCAACTCCTAATATTAGTGCAATTCCTTCACTTGGAACATTAATAGCTTCTAAAATAATAATAAGCATAATAATTCCAGCTCCAGGTACAGCGGCTGTACCGATTGAGGCTAAAACTGCTGTTGCTACGATTGTAAATTGATTAGCCAAGGTTAAATCCATACCAACTGCTTGTGCAATAAATACTGCTGCTACTCCCTGGTATAATGCAGTTCCATCCATATTAATTGTTGCACCCAGGGGAAGAACAAATGATGAAATTTCTTCAGAAATGCCAAGATCTTTTTCACAGCGTTTCATTGTTACTGGCAAGGTCGCTCCACTAGAGCTAGTTGAAAAACCAACAAGTTGAACAGGAGCCATAGATTTGAGGAAATGTTTAATATTCATAGAAGTAAATACTTTCAATAAGGTCATATAGGTTATTCCCATATGAGCAAATAAACCAAGTATGACTACACCCATATAAAAAACTAAAGCTGAAAGTATTTCGCTAATTTGAGAAATATCTCCAGTGACAGAGCTTATTGTTTTTGCAATTAATGCAAATACTCCAAATGGAGCAAAATACATGATCATTTCAACAAGCTTAATAATCATTTGGTTAATTCCTTCTAAAAATTCTAAGACAGGTCTTGAATATTTTCTATCAATTCCTATTAATGCAATTCCAAATATCAATGAAATAAAAACAACTTGAAGCATATTTCTATTATTTGATGCAGCAGAAAAGATATTTCCTGGAACCATATCTACAAGAGGCTGAAGAGGACCTCTGTTTTGCTGGATAGATGCCGCAGCTTCCTGTTTATCAGCAGCAGTATTAAAATATTCACTCGATAAGCTTTCTTGATAGCTTTCAGGGATAGCATTTCCAGGTTCAAGTACATTAACTAGAATTAGTCCAATACTTACAGCAACAGCAGTAGTAGAAATATAAAGTGCTATTGTTTTCCAACCAATTCTTGATAACTTTCTAGTATCAGATAGTGATGCTACTCCAGTTATTAATGAAGAAACAACTAAAGGAACTGCGATTAATTTTAAAAGATTTAAAAATATTGTTCCGAATGGAGAGATAAAGTCTGAAGTAAATCCATTCCAGCCATTTATAGCACTTAAGATGCCATATATAGTCCCTAAAACTAATCCAATAATTATTTTCCAATGTAATTGCATTTGTAAAAATAATATATGTATTATGTGTAAACTATTACAATGATTTATTATCTAATTATATCAATTTATCTTATTGCATTACTTTGGATCGGTTTTAGTAAATCAGATTCAATAAAAAATCAGGAAGATTTTTCAGTTGCAGGAAGATCGTTATCGCCATGGATATTAGTTGGGACTATGGCAGCAACTTGGATGGGTACAGGTTCAGTGCTTGGTAATGCAGGAAAAACATTTGAAATAGGCGCAGCTGGTTTTTTACTTCCAATTGGAGGAATGCTTGGAGTTTTAGCGCTTACAAAAATTGCAGGAAAAGCAAGAGCGTCAGAAAAATTAACAGTTCCTGAAATTATTGGATCACGTTTTGGTGATGTTGCAATGATTTTATCTGTTATTGCACTCTTAACTGCTTATTTAGTGATTGTTAGTTATCAGTTTAACGCTGGTGGAGCAGTTATTTATACCATTTTCCATGACAACTTAGGTTCAAACTTATCTTTAGATCAGGCAACTATTATTGCAGCATTATTCATTGTTGCTTATACAGTGTTGGCTGGACTACTTAGTGTTGCTTATACTGATGTTGCTAATGGCATTTTGATGATTACTTGTTTTATTATAGCATTACCGATTTTATTTTTTCAAGCTGGAGGATTTGAAGGAATGGCAATGAGCTTTGAAAGTAAAGGCATGCCAAATAACATGTCTTTATTTGGTGTTCTATCATTTAGAGATGTAATTAATTTTACATTACCTTCTTTCTTATTGATTCTTGGAGATGCGAACATGTATCAAAGATTTTTTGCAAGTGAATCCGTTAAGTCTGCACAGAAAGCAACCTTCCTTTTATTTTTTGCTGTAGTCATTTTAGAATCTTTAATTATTGCAAATGCTTGGATTAGTTCAAGCATGATTACAGATATCGCTAAAGAATCACATGTATTAATCTACGCTGCATATAATTTCCTTCCACCAATTGTAGGTGCAATTATGCTTGCTACAATTATAGGAATTATAATTTCGACAGCAGATTCTTTTTTATTGGTGCCTACAACTATTTTGATTAACGATATTTATTTAAAGTATTCTAATAAAAAATATTCAGATAAAATGATTGTTACTCTTAGTAGAATGTTAGTACTAGCATTAGGATTCTTTTCCTATTGGGTTTCAAGAATGTTTGCCGCTGATACAACTATTTTTGAAAAAGCACTATATGCATTTACAATTTATGGAACTGCAATTACTCCAACTCTCCTTGCTGCATTCTTTTGGGATAAAGCAACAAAGTATGGAGCCATATGCTCAATTATATCAGGAATAGTTGCTACAGTTTATTTTGGAAATCAATGGAGCCTTGATGAAGCTGTTATTCCAGCATTAGCTATTTCATCTTCTGCATTGGTATTAGTAAGTCTTATAAAAAAATGAAAAAAGTAACTTTATTATTTGTAGCATCCTTTTCGTTTTTTGTTTTAGGACAGATTTTATGGTCAATTAGATTATTTAATCAATCCCCAGTATTTGGAATAGGGCATATTGATGACTGGGTAGTGAATATTATGTTTTCCTTATGTTCAGTATTTGGTTTAATTGCTAGTTATAAGTGGTATTCAGTTACTAAATAGTAATTTCTAAAGGAGGGCTAAAAATAGAACTCTCGACTCCCTCATCAAAAGATCTTCTATAATATTCAAAAGATTTTCCAGTACCTTGCCAATTTTCTTCAAAAGATATTATCTTTATACTGTTATCTTTGGTATCAGCAGTTCCAGATAAAACATGACCTGTAATATAACTTATTCTATCTCGTTTCTGCGCCCAGCTTAAATAAACTCTTTTTAACATTTTAGCATATCCATTGGACTTATATTTTTCCATTATAACAAAAGCATAGGTATACAAGGTATTGTGTTTACCATAGTTCTCATCATTTAATGCCCAAGGTTCCATTGTTAGTTCTTCTAACGGGATACCAATAATGTATCCAATAATTTCATTTTGATATCTTGCAATAAAAGGAAGGGATTTTTCAGTATTAAAGTATTTTTCAATTGAAGCTTTTGTGAAAACTGCCTGTTTACCGTATTCTTTTGCAAGGTGTAATGATATTTCAATAAGCTTTGGATAATCAGCTTTACCAATCTTCTCAATTTTTTCTATTTGAAAAACATTTGTTGAAGCAATAATTCGAGTTTCTGATTGTCTAGTAGATGTTTCCATATTCCAATATTAAAAATTTTTAATTCTAGTATGAAGCCATTTGTTTGCTATGACAGAATAGCTTAAATTTTGGTGTGCTTTCATTCATCGATAAACTAAAAACAAATATTTCTGATAAAAATTCAAATCTTTGTGTTGGGCTAGATATTGATAAAAAATATTTTCATGATGATGTATCCATTGATGAATTAATGGATTATTCTATGATGATAGTCGATGCAACGAGAGATTTAACTTCTGCTTATAAACCAAATCTTGCTTTTTTTGAAGAGTGGGGTTCTAAAGGATTTTATTGGCTGGAAAGTCTCATTAGTCATATTGGAGATGAACACATTATTATTGCTGATGCTAAAAGAGGTGATATAGGAAATACTGGATTACATTATGCTAATGCATTTTTTAATCATTTTAGATGCGATGCTATAACTGTTAGTCCATATATGGGAAAAGAATCTATAGAACCATTTATTACAGATTCATCAAAAGGTACTTTTGTATTATGCAGGACCTCAAATGAATCTTCAACCTTCATTCAAGAAGATATTTTTTCAAAAGTTATATCAGTGTGTGAACAATTGAATGATAAACAAAATATAGGTCTAGTTGTTGGTGCAACAAACGATGAAGCACTTAAAGATGTTAGAAACTTAAGTGATTTACCCTTTTTAATTCCTGGAATTGGAGCGCAAGGAGGAAGTCTTGAAAATGTTCTTAAAATTAATGGGAATCATTTAGATACTACTTTGATTAATATTTCAAGGGGAATTATTTTTGCAGGAAATAAAGATCACGATTCAATTAGAAGTAAAACAAATGACTATTTAAGTCAAATGAGGGGATTCAATGGATAAAGATTTCATAAAAATATTTCAAGAAACTAAAGCATTAATGCATGGACATTTTATCCTATCTTCTGGTTTACACAGTGATACATATTTTCAGTGCGCTAAAGTTCTTCAATATCCTGAACATTTATCTATGTTTGGAACTATGCTTTCAGACCACTTTTCCGATTTAGAGATTGATAAAGTTATTTCTCCTGCAATTGGAGGAATCGTTCTTGGAACTGAGGTGGGACGACAGTTAAACAAAAGAACTATATTTTCTGAAAGATCAAATGGAAAAATGGAATTAAGAAGAGGATTTAATATTAAGGAAAATGAGAAAATACTTTTAATTGAAGATGTGCTCAGTACAGGTGGGTCAATTAAGGAAGTCATTGAACTGATTTCAAAACATAAAGGTAATGTTGTTGGAGTTGGAGTAATCGTTGATAGAAGCTTATCTCCATTATTTATTCATGATAATTTTTATTCTATTACTACTCAAAAAGCAAAAATTTTTGATAAAGATAATATTCCAGAAGAATTAAAAGGAATTCCTGCAATTAAACCTGGAAGCAATGTATAAAAGCTTAAAAATTGGATTAGCATTAGGCGGAGGTGGCGCCAGAGGTGCGTGTCACATAGGGGTATTGAAAGTTCTTGAAGCTAATGGTATTGTTCCTGATATCGTTGCAGGAACCAGCGCTGGTTCAATGATTGGAGCTATGTATGCATCCCATCATAATGCTAAAGTTGTTGAATCAAAATATCTTGAACATATTCAAAGTGAAAATTTCAATGAATTAGGATTTAGATATATTGCTAATTCAGAGGAAGATGAGTCTATTTTTTCCCAAATTATGAAACAGATAAAAAATCAATATGTTTTGATGGTGAGTTCAAATAGGAAATCAATTGTTAAAAACGAAAGATTAGCAAAAGCAGCAGAAATTCTATTTGGCAGTAAACAGTTCAGTGATTTAAAGATACCTCTTTTGGTTACAGCTACTGATTTAATGTCTGGAAATTCTATTATCTATAAATCTGGAAATCTAATTGATGCCGTAGTTCAAAGCTCATCTATTCCTGGATTTATAGAACCAACATTTAAGGATGACCGTATGCTTGTAGATGGGGGAGTTGCTTTGCCAACACCAGTAACACCTCTTATGGATTATTGCGACTTTATAATTGCAGTTAATATTACCAGAGGGGTAGATAATCAACCCGAACCATCAAATATTGTGGAGATTTCTACAAGATCAAGAGATGTTTCTGTTTCACATTTGAATTCATATCTTTTAAGCAAAGCAAATTTTGTTATTAAGCCTAAACATGATAATCTTCATTGGTCTGCTTTTGATCAGACTGAGCAGTTTATAGAGTCTGGTGAATTAGCAGCCAATTCTTCAATTAATAATCTTCTTGAAGAGCTTGAAAATGCTCTGAATGTTCCGGTTGAAACAAAAAAAGAAACTTTTTGGACAAGAATTAAGAAAAGATTATTTTCATAGCCCAATATGAAAAAGTTTTTTTTAACATTATCATTCTTAAATATCCTTTGGGCTCAGTTTACTGATCCAGCTCAATTTACTGTAAATATTGAAGATGTGAATCAGGGTGAAGTTGCAATTATTGATGTAAACGCTGAACTTGACTTTACATGGAGGATTTATGCTGTATATAATGTACCTGAAGGTCCATCTCCAACAAAATTTATAATTGAATCTGACATTGTTAATAAATCTGGAAGAGTTATCGAACCAGAACCAATTGAAAAATTTGATGAAGGGTTTAGTAATATCACTAAATATCATGAAGGCTCTCCTCAATTTAGTATTCCATTACAATTAAAAGATAATTTACCAAACGGTACATATAATTTAGATGTAATTATTGATTATCAGGTTTGTAATAATAGTTTATGTTACCCACCCAACCAGATTACTAAAACAGCAACTTTTGATATTAAATCAGGGCCCATAAGATCTAATCTTGTATTAGATAATTTTGATTTTGATAAAGACTCTATTCTAGCTATTGCTGATAATAATATAAGTTCATTTCTTGTTCTTGCTATGAGTATGGGCTTTCTTGCTCTTTTAACACCATGTGTTTTCCCTATGATTCCAATCACTATTTCCTTTTTTATGCATAGAAGCGAGAATACAAATTCCTCTCCAGTAAAAAGTGCTACTGTTTATATGTTAGGTATTGTTTTAACATTTACTTTTTTAGGAATGATGTTAGCAATTCTTTTAGGAGCATCCGGTGCAAATCAACTTGCTGCAAATCCAATAGTGAATATGTTTATAGCATTTTTATTTATTTATTTTGCAATGTCTTTATTTGGTTTTTATGAAATTGAAGTACCAGAATCTTTAAGAAGACTTTCTCTGCAAAAAGAAAATTCGGAAGGTTATATTGGCATTTTATTTATGGCTTTAACCTTTACTTTAACTTCATTTACCTGCACCGTTCAATTTATGGGATTAATTTTGGTTGCTGCCTCACAAGGGGAATGGTTTTGGCCAATAATTGGAATGTTAATTTTTAGTCTAGCTTTTGCTTCTCCATTTTTCTTATTAGCACTCTTTCCACATTATTTAACAAAATTGCCACAGTCTGGTGGATGGCTTAATTCTGTAAAGGTAGTAATGGGTTTCTTGGAACTTGCAGCTGCTTTTAAATTTATTAGTAACACCGACTTGGTTTGGAATTGGAATATTTTCACATATGAAGTTGTTTTATATTTATGGGCATTAATAATGCTATTAACTGGATTATACATTTTTGGATTAATAAAGTTTAAAAATGATTCTCCAGTTAAATTTTCAATTCAACGATCGTTATTTGGTCTTACTTTTATATTCTTTGCTACTTATTTGGCAGCAGGAAATCATGGTTATGATATTAATGGGAATATTAAATCTTATCTACCTCCTAAAAAATATCAATCCAATTTGGTATGGAATAATAATTTAGATGATGCATTTATCATTGCTGCAGAGCAAAATAAAAATATCTTTATTGATTTTACAGGAGTTACATGTACAAACTGTAGATGGATGGAAACAAATATTTTTAGTATAAAGTCTGTAGAAGAACTCATGTCAGAATACGTTTTAGTTAGTTTGTATACTGATGCCGGAGAAGGATATTTGGAAAAAAGAGCGTATCAAATCAATCGATTTGAAACAGCTGCTCTTCCATATTATGTAATTTTAGATAGTAATGATAAAGTTTTATCTGAGTTTCCAGGCTTAACAAGAAACGTTGAAGGTTTTAAAGAATTTTTAAAAATAGGATTAAATAATTAAGGAACTTTATGGTAATTAAATCATTTCAGATAAATATGATTAAAAAACTAACATTTATCTTATTATTTGTTTCAACTTCGTTTGCACAATCAAAGGCATTTGAATTTTTTAACTCTTTTGCAGACATTGCAGAAGAAGTAAATGAATCAGTAGTTACTATTACTACAACAAATACCGTTCAAATGGACAGAGACGTTCAAAACTTTTATAGGTATTGGGGTAGAGAGATTCCAGATGAGTATGAAAGCAAATCTCTTGGCTCAGGTGTTATTGTTGATGATAAAAATGCATATATAGTCACTAACCACCATGTGATTTTTGATGAAAGATCTCAAAAACCTGTTGAAGAAATTAAAGTACAATTACTTGATAAACGCATCTTCGATGCTACAGTAATAGGATTAGATAAAGCCACTGATTTAGCTGTGCTTCAAATAGAAGCAGATGGCATTAAAGCTGTTGATTTGGGTGATTCTGAAGCAGTTAGAGTAGGAGAGTGGGTAATAGCAATTGGAAGTCCTTTTTCTGCATCATTAAGCCATACTGTCACAGCTGGAATTGTAAGTGCATTAGGCAGAAATGATGTAATGAACAACTTAAATACTTATCAAAATTTCATTCAAACAGATGCTGCCATAAATCCTGGAAATAGTGGAGGTGCTCTTCTAAATATGAAAGGTGAGCTAATTGGTATTAATGCTGCTATCGCTTCAGGAGGTGGAAGGGCTAATGCTGGTATTGGCTTTGCTATTCCTTCAACAATGGTTAAAAAAGTAATGAACGATCTTATTGTTAAAGGTTATGTTGTAAGATCTTTCCTAGGTATTTACATGCAAGATATTAATGAAGATCTATATGAGACATTGGATCTTCAAACTCGCAATGGAGCCATTGTTAGTGATATTGTTGAAGGAAGTCCAGCTTCAAAATCTGATCTTGAAGAAGGAGATGTAATCGTTTCTTTTGAAGGAAAAGAAATAGGTAATGGTTCTGAACTTAAAAACCTTGTATCAAGTACTGATCCAGGTTCTAGAGTAAAGCTTGGAATTTACAGAGATAATAAAAAGAAGAATATTTTTGTTACACTCGAGGAAAGAGAAGATATAATAGCTGCTACAACAAATGTAAACTATGAATTCGGATTATTGCTTGAGAATCCAAGCGAAGATTTAATTAGTAAATATAAATTAAATGAAAAAAATCCTTCAAATATTCAAGGAGTAATTGTTACTGGAGTCGAAGATGATAGTCCAGCAGAGGAATCAGGACTTCAAGAAGGAGATATCATAACACGTGTTGGTCGTAAAAAGATTTATAACACAAAAGATTTTCTTTCTGAAATGTCAAAGTTTGATGACGAATCAAAAGTACTTTTTCTTGTCAAACGCGGTTCTTCATCAAGATTTATTACTATTACAAGATAATTTCTATACAATTGCAATAATTCCCCTTTTCTTATAAGTTCATAGTTAATTATGAGCATAAAGAAAGAAAATCCAAAAGTTGATTTTGTTAAAAATGAACATGAAATACTCGATTATTGGTCAAAAAATAAAATCTTTGAAAAACTAGTCAAAAAAAACTCCAGCGGTCCAAAATGGAGCTTTCTTGATGGACCTATAACCGCTAATAATCCTATGGGTGTTCATCATGCTTGGGGAAGAACTTTAAAAGATCTTTATCAAAGATATAAATCAATGAATGGATATCAATTGAGATATCAAAATGGTTTCGACTGTCAAGGTCTTTGGGTAGAAATTGAAGTTGAAAAAGAACTTGGAATTAAATCAAAGAAAGAAGTTGAAGATTTAGGCATAGAAAAGTTTGTAAATCTTTGTAAAGAGCGTGTTGAGAAATTTTCTGAAGTCCAAAAGGATCAATCTATAAGACTAGGATATTGGATGGATTGGGATAATTCTTATTTCACCATGTCCGAAGAAAACAATTATGCGATTTGGGCTTTTTTAAAAAAATTGCACGAAGATGAGAAAATCTATAGAGGAACTGATGTAGTTCCTTGGTCAGGAAGATCTGGTACTTCCTATTCGCAGATGGAGATTATTGAGGGAAGAAAGCTTACAGTGCATAAAGGTGTTTTTGTAAAGTTTCCTTTAAAAGATAAAGAAAATGAAAATATTTTAATTTGGACAACTACTCCTTGGACTCTATCATCCAATATTGCTGTTGCGGTAAACAAAAAAATAAATTATGCAAAAATAAAAGCCCATGATGGAACAATATATTTTGTAGCTGAAACAAATTTGAAATATCAAAGATTGAATAAAGAATTTTCAGAGAAAAAAAATTGGGTAGATGGTGTTCCAAAACTAAAAACATTAGATCAAATTTTTAAAGAACGTGGTGGATATGAAATTTTAGAAGTCATTAAGGGTGAAAAGTTAATTGGCTTAATATATCAAGGTCCATTCGATCATTTAGAACCTCAAAGCTCTAAAGGGGGTTATCCAATTCATGATACAAGCAACTTACAAGATAAATCAGCCATAGATTGCCATATCATTATTGATGGTGGAAAAGATTCTGAAGGTAACGATATGGTAGTAGAGGGAGAAGGAACAGGATTTGTTCACATGGCTGGTGGATGTGGTGCTATCGACAATAAAATATGTAAAAGAGAAGGTTTTGTTGAAATTTCCCCAATTGATAATCAAGCAAATTTTATTCAAGGTTTTGATTTTATGTCTGGTTTAAACGTTACAGATCCAGAAACTGCTCAAAAAATTATTTCTAATTTAAAAGAAAGAGACCTTCTTTTATATGTTGAAGATTATCCTCACATATACCCTCATTGCTGGAGATCTGGTGATGAATTAGTTTTTAAACAGGTTGATGAATGGTATATCAATATGGACTGGAGAAATAAAATCAAATCTGTTGTTGATGAAATTAATTGGATTCCTAGCTGGGGAAGAGATAGAGAGCATGATTGGTTAGATAATATGGGCGATTGGATGATTTCAAAGAAGAGATTCTGGGGATTAGCCTTACCGATATGGACTTTTGAGGATGGAACATTTCATGTTGTAGGTTCAAAAGAAGAGCTAAAAGAGTTAGCGGTTGAAGGATGGGATAAATTTGATGGAAATACCCCACATAGACCTTGGGTTGACTATGTTAAAATTAAACATCCTAAATCTGGACTTATTGGAACAAGAATTGAAGATGTAGGAAATCCGTGGCTTGATGCAGGGATTGTACCTTTTTCGACAATGAAGTATTTTGAAGATAAAAGCTACTGGGAAGAATGGTTTCCTGCTGATTTCATTACAGAGTGTTTTCCTGGACAGTTTAGAAACTGGTTTTACTCATTATTAGCAATGTCATCTTTCTTAGAAGGTAAATCACCATTTAAAACTTTACTTGGACATGCTTTAGTAAAAGACGAAAAAGGTGATGAAATGCATAAATCTGCTGGAAATGCTATTTGGTTTGATGATGCAGCTGAAAAAATGGGTGTTGATGTAATGAGATGGATGTATTCAAAACAAAATGTAGAAAACAACTTATTATTCGGATATGATAAAGCTGATGAAGTTAGAAAAAAGTTGATTAGTCTGTGGAATATTTATTCGTTTTTCTGTACCTATGCAAGTCTTGATAATTTTTCTCCAAACTCACAAAAAATAAATAATAAAGATTTAACTTTATTAGATAAGTGGATCATTTCAAAATCACAGCAACTAAATGCTAGTGCAAAATTGAATTATGAAAATTTTGAAGTTGATAAGCTTTTAAAAAACGTAGAAACCTTCTTAGATGATTTATCAAATTGGTATATAAGAAGAAATAGAAGAAGATTTTGGAAAAGTGAGAATGATTCAGACAAATATATAGCTTATCAAACCCTTTATGATGTGATATTAGATTTAATTAAAGTCTTATCGCCTATTCTTCCTTTTGTAACAGAAAGAATGTATTTGAATATTACTTCTGCGGATAAAAATGAGAACAATGACAGCATTCATTTATCAGATTTTCCTAAATGCGATAATGATAAAATTGATAACAAATTAATTGACAAAGTTGACTCGCTTAAAAAAGTAATCGAGTCTGGAAGAGCAGTAAGAAAAAAAGCTAATATAAAAGTTAGACAACCGCTTCAAAGCTTAAGAGTTTTGCTTAATAATGATGAAATAGCTTCATTTATAAAAGAGCAAACAGAAACTATCTTAGATGAGTTAAATATTAAAGAAGTACTATTTTCTGATGAAATCGAAGAATTTGGAACTTTGACTTTGAAACCAAATTTCAAAAATATAAAAATGAAGTTTGGAGATGAAATGCAGGATGCTATGAAAGCAATTGGTAGTTTTGATCCTATAAAAGTCACAAAAAATGTATTGAATGGATTGGCAATTCCTGAAAATGAACATGAATTGACAAAAGATGATTTAATAATAGATTTAAAAGCAAATGATGGAAGCGAATCGTTCTTAGGGAATGATTTAATTGTATCGTTAGATACAACTATAAGCGATTCTTTAAGATTAGAAGGGGTTTTGAGAGATTTAATAAGGCAAATACAATTAATGAGAAAAGAAGCAAATTTTGAGATTGATGACAGAATTATTATCTCTGCTAATTTTTCTGATGAGTTGAAAAACATTGTTGAGAAAAATAAAGAATATTTTATGAATGAAGTATTATGTACAGATATTGTGGCAAATTTGGAAAATTTTGACTATAATTCTTCATTCAATTATGAAAACAATGAAATTGAAATTTACTTAAAGAAACTATAGAGACAAAATTGGCTAAAAAGAAAACAAAATACACAAAAGCAGAACTAAAAAAATTTGAAGCTAACATTTTAAAGAAAATAGCTGAAGTTAATGATAGTATTGAGGGTGTAAGATCAACTACAAACCCAACAAACTCTGTTTTTATGAACGAAAGATCTGAAGACTTTAATGAAGGTACTGAAGCTCATGAAGTTGAAAAGAATTTTCTTTTAATGTCTCGTGAGTCAGACTATTTAGTTAATCTCGAAAAAGCACTTCAAAGAATTAAAGATGGTACATATGGAATATGCGAAGTATCTGGTGAATTGATATCAAAAGAAAGATTAATGGAAGTTCCAAATGCCACCAAAAGTGTTATTAATAAAGAAAAGAAAAAACTAAACCTTATATAATGAAATATTTATCATTTTTGATTGTTGTTTTTGATCAACTTTCAAAATTCATTGTTCATTCTACAATGAACCTATACGACTCTTTTTCTGTTATACCTTATTTACTCAATTTTACCTATATCCGTAATGAAGGTATTGCCTTTGGGATTTATTTTGAGGGGGCAGAATTACTATTTATAATTTTGCCAATTATTATAACAATCTATCTTTTTTACTTATTAAACAATGATGATTTTCAAGATAAATCATCTCAGATTGCACTTTATTTAATTATAGCTGGAGCAATCGGAAATATAATTGACAGAATATTCAGAGGATATGTAGTTGACTTTATTGATTTTCATTTAAACGGAATGCATTGGTACGTGTTTAATATAGCAGACTCTTCAGTTACAATAGGATTGATATTCTTATTGTATAGCTCTATACTTGTAAATAAATAATATTATGACAATATCTGTTTCATCATCTGATGAATTAATTAGATTAGATGCCTTTTTATCTTCAAGATTAATTCAATTTTCAAGAAGTAAAATTCAAAAACTTATAGTTGATGGTAGGATTACTGTAAATGATTCAATAGTAAAGAAAAATTTGAAACTTTCTTATGGAGATATTATAAAGGTTGATACTGAAAGTTTTAAATCGCATAATACTTTTCCAAAGCTAAAAAAGTGGGATTACCCTCTTGAAGTAATATATGAAGATGACAATTTTGCCATTATCAATAAACCATTTGGAATTATATCTCATCCTACTGCAAATAATTCAGATAAAACATTAGTGAATATTATTTTAAATAGATTTCATAACAAACTTATGAATCATCCTGACGCTTTAAGACCTGGAATTGTTCATAGGCTTGATAAAGATACTACTGGAGTAATGATTATACCATTTAATGAATACTCTCATTGGAAGATAGCAGATCAGTTTAAAGCTCGTTCTATTCAAAAGGAATATATCGCATTAACATGGGGAGAATGGAAAGAGAATAAAGGTGTTATTGAAAATAAATTATCCAGAAGTAAAAAAAATCCACTAAAATTTCAGTCATCATCAAATGGAAAAGTAGCTACTTCAGAATTTAAAATTTTAAAAAGAGGTAGAAATTTTTCATCAATTAATTTCTTTCCAAAAACTGGAAGAACTCACCAAATCAGAGTCCATTGTTCAGAATTAGGCCATCCAATTATTGGTGATGAGCTTTACGGCGGAGGATGGAAGAAGTTAAATGAATATTTACCTGAGGTTAAGAGAAAAATAAAAGAAAGAATAGATATTCAAATCGGACATTATCTTCATGCATCTAAAATATCTTTTATGCACCCAAAGTCAGGAAAGAAAGTAGTTTTTAAAGCTGAACCCAATGAATCATTTATAAATTTATTAAATACGATAAATAATGAAGAAGTTTGATACAATAAAAAAAGAGTTTTTTGAATTTCTTGAATATGATAAGGGATATTCGGTAAGAACTATTGAAAATTATGAAAGAGATATCAAAAAGTTTGAAGTTTATAGTAGAGAATTTTCAATAGATTATAAAAAATTATCTAAAGAAAATATTTTTGATTTTCATTCAGATTTAAGTTCTTCAATAGGGCCAAGATCTTTTTCAAGAATACTTTCTTCATTAAGGACATTTTATAAATATTTATTTTCTCAGAACATAGTTAATGATCTTGTTTTAAACAGCGTTCAAACATATCCATCACCAAAATTCAAGAAATCTATTCCGTCATTTCTTTCTCAAGAAAAAATTTATGAAGTTTTAGATAAAATTGATTTATCAGATAAGCATGAATTAATTAAAGTCAGAGATAAAGCGATAATAATGCTTTTTTTTACATCTGGTTTAAGGCTAGAAGAAATGACTTCTTTAGTTCTTGGTGATATTGATCTAGATAATAATTCTATCAAAGTTTTAGGGAAAGGTGGAAAAGAAAGATATTCAAATTTTGATAAATTTACAAAGGAGTTGATAATAAAATATCTAGCAAAAATCAAAAAATATCCATTGTTAAAATCAAACATAAATAATAACTTGTTCGTCGATAAAGACAATAAGTCTTTAAGCAGAAATAACATTCAGTATATTGTAATGAATAATTTAAAAGGACTATCTTTGAGCTCATATGGTCCTCATACTTTGAGGCATTCATTTGCTACGCATTTATTGAATAAAGGTGTTGGAATAAGTGCAATTCAATCATTGCTTGGTCATGCAAAACTTTCATCAACTCAAATTTATACACACGTAAGTCTAGAAAAACTTCAAAATACAATCAATAAAGCTCATCCAAGAGGAAAAAAATGATAAAAAATCAAGATTTTAAGAGAAATCTCCATATTGATGATTTGATCAAAGATGCTGTTGAAAATAAAGAGGGTGTAATTGGACTTAACGGAGCTTTGATGGTTGATACAGGTGAATTTTCAGGAAGAATTCCGAATGATAAGTTTATTGTAGATGAGGACTCCTCAAGTGAAGATATTTGGTGGGGTGAAGTAAATCAAAAGCTTTCTCAAAATAATTTTGACTATTTATTAAAAAAAGTTTTAGATACATATGAAAATCTTTCTTCTAGTTATTATGTTTTTGATGGTTTTGCAGGAGATGATAGCGATAATTCTTTAAACGTAAGAATGATTACCAAAAAGGCTTGGCAGTCGCTATTTGTAAATAATATGTTTATTCGTCCTTCAAAAGAACAATTAAACAATTTTTCTCCAGATTTTACTATTATAAATGCCTATGATGTGAAAGAAGAGAATTGGGATAAGTATGGATTAAATTCTGAAAATTTTATCGTTTTTAATATTAAGAAAAAAATTGCAATTATTGGAGGTACGGAATACGCCGGTGAAATGAAGAAAGGAATTTTTTCTATGATGCATTACTATTTACCATTAAAAAATGTTCTTTCAATGCATTGTTCTGCAAATGTATCTGCATCACATAATCAATCTACTGTATTTTTTGGTCTTTCTGGAACAGGAAAAACAACTTTGAGCACTAATGCTAATCGACCATTGATTGGAGATGATGAACATGGCTGGTCTGATAACGGAATTTTTAATTTTGAAGGTGGATGTTATGCAAAGGCTATCAATCTTGATAAAGATAAAGAACCAGAAATTTTTAATGCTATAAAGCATGGAACTCTTTTAGAGAATGTTGTATATGATTTAGATACAAAAGAGGTTGATTTTGATGACAACTCAAAAAGTGAAAATTCTAGAATTTGTTATCCAATTGAATTTGTTCAAAATTCATTAGGATCTAAAGGGCTAAAAAGTGCTGGTCCTCATCCTGACTCTATTATATTTCTTACTTGCGATGCATATGGTATAATGCCCCCTTTAGCAAGAATGACAAGAAAACAAGCAATGTATCATTTTATAAGTGGATATACAGCTAAAATGGCTGGAACAGAAACTGGTGTTACAGAACCAGTTGCTGCTTTTTCACCATGTTATGGAGGCCCTTTTTTGACATTACATCCTTTAAAATATGCTGAACTTCTAGAAAAAAAATTAAATGACCATAATTCTTCTGTTTATTTAGTAAATACTGGATGGTCTGGATCAAGCGCAACTAGTGGATCTTCAAGAATTGATTTAAAACTAACTAAACATATTATAAATCTAATTACGGAAGGAAGTTTAGACTTTAGTCAATCTGTATATGATAAATTTTTCAACTTAGAAATTCCAATGAATGTTGAAGGTTTAGAAAATGATTTTCTAATTCCTCATCTAAGCTGGAGTAATCTAGAAGAATATTTTTCCACCGGGAATATGCTTACAAGATTATTTAATAATAACTTTGAAAAATTCAAAATAAAAGACCCTAATATCCTTGCTGCTGGCCCTAAAACAGATTTAAGCGCATAATTCAGCTCAAAACTATACTATTTGATATGTTTATTTTGCACATGTAAATTGATTTTTATTTTTAAAGAGGAGTAATAAATGGCAACTTTGATTTTAAAAGAAACTCATGTGGCTTTAGAGGAAGAAATTAAATCACTTGAAAAGCTTAAAAGAGAAACATCTGAGAAAATTAGCGAAGCAGCAGATCATGGCGATCTAAAGGAAAATGCAGAATATCATGCTGCTAGAGAAAAACAAAGCCTTATTGTATATAAAATTCAATTGATGCAATCACATGCTCCATTTAGAATAATTGAACATGGAGATATTAACATAGATCAGGCTGGTTTTGGTAACAAAGTTGCAATTCAAGAAGAAGGCAAAGATAAGCCAGAAGATTATTATATCTTAGGACCAATTGAAGAGGAATTAGATTTATACCCTTTCATTGTAACTTATCATTCTCCATTTGGAAGAGAGGTTTCAGGAAAGAAAGTTGGAGAAAGTTTTACACTGGACATTAGAGGTGAAGAAGTTAAGTTTACCGTTACTTCAATTGATAAAATTTCTTCGGAGTAAAGATTTTTAATTACCCGAAAATCTAGTCCCGAAAATCCCTACGCCAAGTTCAGCCCAAATAAGAAACAGAATTATAATAATGATTGATATAATTATTTTTCTATTTAGGCTTGAAAACATTTTTTCCTTCGAATGATTTTGTACCATTAACGTAACTATAATATTTTCTGCATTCGCAGGATAAATATTCAATATCAATAGGTTGAAATTTTCGCTTAGCTTCTGGCCAGTACTCTTTTTGTAATTCGATCATCTTTTCACATGTTTCTTGATGATTTTTTAAACCTAAATATTTTTGTAATCTATCAAGATAGGCTACTGCTCCAATTCCTGTAGGAACACGGCTATTTGGATATATAATATCTGGTCTAAACCACGCTAAGTCTATAACTGCCATAAAAATAGGAAAGTCATTTTGCATTTTAAATTCAGAGTTTATTGCAATTGTTGCTTTAATTACATCACCTTCAGCATTTTTTACCATAACTGCTAGAGATTCTTTGATATTCAAAAATAATGTTACTGCCGTATCAAATCTTGAATATTTAATTCCTTTCCAATTTACTGCTTCAACCGGATATGCGTTAAGATTGCACCAATTTTCTAAAGATTTTAATTTTTTAGATAATTTTTCTGGTTTTAGCAGAATATCAGGAGATAATTCATCTAATGTTTCTTGCCTATTGCACCATCGAGCGAAGAACAAAGCCTGAATTAACAATGGAATATCATCCTTTAATTCTCGAGCAAAGTCTAATATTGATTTACTTGTACGATCATCTTCTCTAAAAACATTCAAGAATCGTCCTTTTTGAAATATTTGATCTTTTGTCCAAGGAGAGGGATAAGCTTTTTCTCTTAATCGACGAATATTTTCTCTTTCTTTACAAAAATTAAAAAAAGCCTCCACCGGATTATTTAATTTTAATCCATCTAGTGATTTTGCATATGGATTATTCACAATTTTACTTTCTTGCATTAAGCATAAGATAAGTTCCTATTCCAATAAATACAAAATTAGACATCCAAGCTCCTAAAAATGGAGTCAATACACCTCCATAAGCTAAAGATTGACCAAACTTTAGTAGAATTACATAAGAAAATATGGTTGCTAAACTCAAGCCTCCCCCAAAAGCTAAAGTTGTGTTTGATCTATAAACTGAAAGAGGAATTCCACAAAAAATTACTATAATCGAAATAAATGAATATGCAATTTTGTAGTTTAGATCAACTTCCCATCTTAAAGTATTAACACCATTGTTTTTTAACGACTGTATTTGTTTTTTAAGTTCTAAATATGATACTTCTTCCGAAGAACTAGCTGTATTTATGATATCTTTTGGAGAAAAATTCAAATATATTAGTGAGTCATTTTTTGAAATGACAACGTTTTTCTCTAAACCATTATTATCAAAATTTCTTATAGAAAAATCCTTTAAATTCCATTTATTAATTTCTGTATCCCAAATAGCTTTTTTTGAATCTATTCTTCTTAAAAGCATTCCATTTTTTACTTCAATAAAATTTAAATTAACAGCAACATTATTATTACTGTTGAACTTTTCTAATGCAATTAAATCTTTTTGGTTTTTTTGAAAATATACATTTTCAAATACACTTTTATCTCTTATTCTATTCTTATTTTTTGACATATATAAAGACTTAATACTATTCTTTTTTTTGTTATTTTCGATAACAATAGAATTATCAAAATAAAATGATCCAACGCTCAATAAAAATCCAAATAATAAGACAGGTATAGAAAGTCTATACAAGCTTAAACCAGAAGATTTCAAAACTAGCCACTCCTTTCTTTGAATCATCATTCCATAAGTGAATACTGAAGAAACAAGACATGATACAGGTATTGTTACACTTATCATTGAGGGAAGAGATGCTCTATAGTAGTCTAATAGAATATTATATGATACTTGATTATCTATAAAGCGATTTAAGTTTTCAAATACATCTACAATTAATGATATAAGAGTAAAGAATATAGAAACTATAATAAAAGTAGTTAGAAATTCTCTGAGAATATAATAGTCAATTTTTTTCATTATATTGTAACTTACTTAATCATGGATATAATTAATAATTTTTTTGCAGACTTATCAAATTTCCTATGGGGTAATTTTGGAGTAGCTAATTTAGTAATCGGTGGTGGAATTTTCTTTCTAATTTATTCTAGACTCACTCCTTTCAGGTATTTTAAGCATGCATTTGAAATTCTTCTTGGAAAACATGATAATCCGGATGATGAAGGGCAAATTTCACACTTTCAAGCCCTATCAACAGCTTTATCAAGTACTGTTGGAATTGGTAATATTGCTGGAGTAGCTGTAGCAATTTCTTTAGGAGGTCCTGGAGCATTATTTTGGATGTGGATTAGTGCTATTGTAGGAATGGCAACAAAATTTTTCACATGCTCTCTAGGAATTATGTACAGAGGTTATGATTCAGAAAATGTTTTACAAGGTGGACCGATGTACGTTATAGAACATGGTATGGGTAAAAAATTTAAGTTTTTATCTTATTGGTTTAGTATTGCAGGCTTAGTTGGATGTTTATCATTATTACAGGCTAATCAATTAACTCAAATCATGTCTGATTATGTAGTTAAATCAACTGCTCTAGAGCAATCATTTAATTTAAATCTATATATTGGAGTTATTATAGCTATACTTGTATCATTAGTAATTTTTGGAGGCTTGAGCAGAATAGCAGAAGTTGCTTCAAGAATAGTTCCATTTATGGTAATTGTCTACTTAATGTCTGGCTTATTCATTGTAATATCAAATCTTTCTTTAATTCCATCCATTTTTTTTAATATAATTTCAAGCGCATTTAATGGAAGTTCAGTTGCTGGAGGCTTTGCTGGTACCGCAATTGTTATTAGTCAAGGATTTAGAAGAGCAGCATTTTCAAATGAAGCAGGAATGGGAACTGAAGTTATGGCTATAGGAGCTTCAAAGAATAATCAACCTATAAAATCAGGATTAGTTGCCATGATTGGACCATTAATTGATACATTAATAGTTTGTACAATTACAGGCTTAGTAATCCTTCTATCAAGTGACTGGATTGAGGGAACCTATACAGGAGTTTCTTTAACTCAAAAATCATTTTCTAACTATCTTGGATCAGTTGGTGACTACATTCTTATATTTTCTGTAGCAACTTTCACATTATCTACTATGTTTGGATATTCTTATTATGGTTGCAAATGTGCTTCTTATCTCTTTGGAGCTAAATCAAAATTTTATTACAGAATTTTTTATGTTCTAACATTAATTCTTGGATCAGTTTTATCATTAGATTTGGCAGTAAATATTGTTGATGCCATGTTTGCTTTAATGGCTTTTCCGACAATGATTTCTGCTTTATATTTAGCTCCTAAAATTAAAAAAGAAGCAAATAGATATTTTGCAACATTAAAAGGATAATAAATGAAAACTATTTATATTTTTGATATGGATGGAACTCTTACTCCATCAAGAAGAGAAATGACCCCAGATTTTGAAGAGTTTTATAGCAATTGGGCTAACAATCATACTTTCTTTTTAGTAAGTGGAAGTAATCTTGAAAAAATTAAAGAACAGGTTCCTGAGTATATATTAAATTTATCAAAGGGTGTTTTTACGTGTGGTGGTAATCAGCTATGGCTTAAGGGTGAGCTTTCATATAATCATGAGTTTAAACCTGAAAATGATTTAATCAATTTTCTTGAACAAAAGCTTAAAGAAAGCCCGTATCCACTAAGAGCTGGTAATCATATTGAAGATAGAGGCTCTATGCTCAATTTTAGTGTTGTTGGTAGAGACTGTACATTAGATGAAAGATTAGATTACTTTAAATATGATAGCGAATCTAATGAAAGAAATATGATTGCAGATGAAATTATAAGAAGATGGAGTAATCTTGATGCAGTTATTGGTGGACAAATATCAATTGATATAACTCCAAGAGGCATGAACAAATCACAAGTTTTAGAAGAAGTAAGAAAGTTTTATCCAGATCAAAAATATATTTTTATTGGAGATAGAACTATGAAAGGTGGAAATGATTATCCTTTAGCAAGAATTATGCAGGAAGAGGAAAACTGTTCTGTTTTTCAAGCTGGAGCTCCATCTGCAGAGGATGGATATAAAGATACTCAAAGAATTTTAGAAAAATTAGATACAAATGAATAAGCTTGAAGATTTAAAAAAAGATTTTTTAAATGAATTTGAAAAAATTCAAGAATTAGAAGGACCATCATATTTATATGACCCTATAAAATACTTTGTCAAGTCTCCTGGAAAGAGATTAAGACCAATTATTGTTTTATTTTTAGGAGATCTTTTTAATAATAATAAAAAAGATTCAATTAACGGAGCTTTAGGAGTTGAGCTGCTCCATAATTTTACACTTGTTCATGATGATATCATGGATGAAGATGATTTGAGGCATAATGTAGCTACCATTCATAAAAAATGGGATAATGCTCATGCGGTGCTTTCTGGAGATGGATTGGGTGCATTAGGACCTTTATTTATTGGAAAAATTCAAAAAAATACATTATCCATCCTAATAAGATATAATGAAGTCATTTTAGAAATATGTGAAGGTCAAGCTTATGATATGGAGTTTGAAAATAAAAGCTTTGTAAGTGTATCTGAATATTTATTAATGAGTTCTAAAAAAACAGGATCATTATTTGAATTATGTTTTGAAATATCCTCTCTTATTAGCGATAAATATCAAGAACATGTTAAAGACCTAAAAAAACTTGGAAGAAACCTTGGAATTATTTTTCAAATCCAGGATGATATTCTTGAACTTGTATCAGATGACGATAGAATGGGTAAGAGCACATATTCTGATGTTGAAAGACATAAAAAGACCATATTGACATGTCTTGCAATGGAAAAAAATCTAAGTGATTGGAACAAATTAATTAATTCAATAAATAATCAAAAAACATTAGATAAGAAAAAATCTATCTATAATTTTTTAGTTAAAAATAATTTAAAAGAAGAATCAGACAAGCTTTTAAATAAGTATATTGATGAATGCAATGAAATCATAATGAATCTTCCTAAAGAGATTCAAAGTGGATTGAATGAACTAATTAGCTATATTATTAAGAGAAGTAAATGATTGATCATATAGAGAACTTTCCAAAACATATTCAAGATTCTTTAAAAAATCTGAAGGAAACTGATTTAAAGCTAGAGGAAATTAGTAAAGTAGTTATTGCTGGCATGGGTGGTTCAGCAATTGCTGGGTTAATTTTGAAGGATTTATTTCCCGAAATGGAAATAGTAGTTGAAAGAAATTATTTTCCAAACACAACCATAGATGAATATACCTTAGTGATTGTATGCTCCTATTCAGGAAATACGGAAGAGACATTGTCTTATTACGACTATGCAGTTAGATTAACTGAGCATGCAATAGTTCTTACAACAGGGGGAGAGCTTCTAAAAAAAGCTAAATCTGATAACATTGAATTTTACCTACTACCTGAGGGTTATCCTCCAAGATCAGCTCTAGGGTTTTCATTAACTTTTCTTATATCTCTGTTTGATAAAGAAGGGATTTCAAATGTAGATTTTGATTGTCTTGAGTCTTTTTCAAAAGAATCATCAACAAAAAAATCTGAAGTATATGCTTTAGCAAAAAAAATTCATAAAACAATGCCCATTATTGTTACTGAAGAGGACCTTTCATCGATTGGATTTCGTTTGAAATCTCAATTAAATGAAAATAGTAAAATGTTATCATACAATATTACAATTCCAGAAATGAATCATAATGAGATAATAGGTTGGGAAAATAATAATATTGATAAAAAATCTTTTTCAATGATTTGGATTCACATTGGTTGGCCAAAAAATATTGAACGAATGAAAATCACAAATGAAATTTTATCAAAAAAAGTTTCCCATGTTGTTCATTTATCAGTTCCTGATAAGGTGCCAAAAAATCTAACATCATTATTTTTCTTAATAAATTATATTGATTGGCTTAGTTATTGGTGCGGTATTCTAAATGATGTCGATATTGATGCTGTGGAATCAATTGATTTACTTAAGAAGAAAATTTCTTAAAAATTATAACTGAGTTATGTCCACCAAACCCAAATGAATTACTCATTGAAATATTTATATCCTTTTTGAGTGCTTCATTTGGAGTATAATCTAGATCGCATTCAGAATCAGAGTTGTTGTAATTGATAGTTGGTGGAATAATTCCATTATTTAGAGTATTTATACATGCAATAGCTTCAATAGCTCCAGCAGCTCCCAGTAGATGGCCTGTCATAGATTTTGTTGAGCTTATAGATACATTTGTAGCATCTTTACCAAAAACCTTTTTAATGGCTTGAGTTTCTAGCATATCGTTAAAATATGTTGATGTACCATGAGCATTAATATATCCCACTTCAGATGTATCAATTTCAGCATCATTCAGTGCCATAGTTATTGCGTTTGATGCACCAGTACTTTCATTATCAGGTTGAGTAATATGAAAAGCATCATTCGTGATTCCATAACCAATAATTTCTCCAATGATATTAGCGTCACGTTTTTTTGCTTCATCATAATCTTCTAACATTAACATCCCTGCACCTTCTGATAAAATAAATCCATCCCTATCTTTATCAAATGGCCTTGAAGCACCTTGAGGATTCTCATTATTTTTTGATAAGGCTTTCATATTAGCAAATCCTGAAAGAGTAAGAGGGGTGATGCTTCCCTCAGCTCCACCACAAAGAATAGCTTTGGAATAACCATTGGATATTAATCTATATGCCATCCCAATTGCATCAGTAGCTGAAGAACAAGCAGTAGACATTGAAAAGTTTAAACCATGTAAATTATGTTTGATAGCAATTTGTCCACCAGCTATGTTTGGAATCATTTTTGGAACATAAAATGGTGATACGCCACGTTGACCTTTTTTAATTAGTTTTTGATGTTCTTCTTCAAGTGTATGCATACCTCCAACACCTGTTCCAACAATAACTCCAGCTTCAGAGGAACTATAATTAGAATTTTTAAGTGCTTGATCAGCTGCTATTAAACCAAACATTGTAAACCTATCAAGCTTGCGAACCTCTTTAGCTTCAAAGAAATTATTTGGATCAAATTCTTTGACTTCTCCAGCAATTTTTACTGAAAAATTTTCCGTATCAAAGTTAGAAATATAGTCAATGCCTGATATGCCATTTACTAAATTATCCCATAAAGATTGGGAATTAAGACCTAATGGAGAAATTGATCCTTCTCCAGTTATAACTACTCTTTTTTTCAAAATTATTTTGCGTGATTGTTGATGTATTCTAATGCAGCGCCAACAGTAGTAATTTTTTCTGCATCTTCATCAGGAATTTCAAGGTCAAATTCTTCTTCAAACTCCATAATAAGTTCTACAGTATCTAATGAGTCTGCTCCAAGATCATCAAGAAAGCTTGCTTCAGGAACAACTCTTGATTCATCTACACTTAATTTATCTACGATTATATTTGTTACTTTTTCATTTAATGACATAATTAATATCTCCTTATTAATTTAATGACATTCCACCGTCAATATAAAATGTTTGCCCTGTAATATAACTGGCTTCATCGGAACATAAAAATAAAATCATATTACCAATATCTTTTGGTTTTCCAAGTTTTTTTAGAGGAATTCTTTCTAAATATCCCTGTTTCACTGTGTCAGAAAGGTGTGAGATCATGTCAGTTTCAATTAATCCCGGTGCAATGCAATTTACTGTAATATTTCTACGACCAACTTCTTTTGCTAGAGATTTTGTTAAAGCCAATAGACCACCTTTTGAGGCAGCATAATTTCCTTGTCCTTTATTACCATCTGTTCCAGAAATAGAAGAAATATTAATAATTCTTCCATTTTTGTTCTTTACCATATCTTTTAAGACTGTTTTTGTTAAATGAAATGGACCATTAAGATTAACATTCATGACTTGATTCCATTCTTCAGATTTCATTCTTAGTAGAATATTATCCATATGAATACCAGCATTATTGACAAGAACATCTGCATGACCAAATTTTGAAATAACAAATTCATATAGTTTTTCAATTGATTTTTCATTAGAAATATCACTGCAAAATGGATGAATATTTTCTATGTCTCTGATTGAATCTAAAGATTTTTCACTCGTAGCAACTGCTACAACATTAAAATTATTTTGAGCAAGAATAAGAGAAATTTCTTTCCCGATTCCTCTAGATCCTCCAGTTACAATTGCTGTTTTTGTTGAAAAGTTAAGCATAAAACAATTTTATAAGTTTTCAATACTATTATAGGTTGTAATTGTTAATGAATCATCAATTTTTTTGATAATATTGCTTAAAACTTTTTTTGGGCCAATTTCTACAAATTTGTTAGACAATTCGCCTAGCGATTTAATACTTTTTGACCATTGAACTGGATTATCTATTTGTTCAATAAGAGCATTTTTAATTTCTTCAATACTTCTATTTGGTTTTGCATTAAAATTTGAAACAATAGGGAAAGATACTTCATTAAACCTTGAAATATTTATTATATCTGAAAGCTTGTTTTTTGCTTCAGACATTAGTTTGGAATGAAATGCTCCGCTGACACTTAATGGTATTACTTTTGAACCAATACTTTTTAGACTATCCGATGCTAAGTCGATTGATTCTTTACTTCCAGAAATAACAATTTGAGAATCGGAGTTGATATTTGCAATTTGACAATCAAAAGAATCACAAATAGTCTGTATTTTATCAATTGATGTGCCTATAACAGCACTCATTTTACCTGGATTATTCAATTCACATTCATGCATTGCTCTAGCACGAACATCTACAATCTGTAACCCAGTTTCAAAATCAAAAAAATTATTTGCATACAATGCGCTAAACTCACCAAGACTATGTCCAGCCACAGCAACACATTCTTTTTGGTCTTTGATTAAATCAAAAATTATAGTTGAATGTATAAATATAGCTAGTTGAGCATATTGTGTTTGTCTTAATACATTCTCTTCAGCAGAAAACATTATTTCTGAAATATCGAATCCTAAAATTTTATTAGATAGTTCAATCCTATCTTTTGCAATTTGGAATGTATTATAAAGATTTAAGCTCATTCCAGGTCGGTGAGAACCTTGCCCTGAAAAAATGAAACAATTCTTCATTAGTTTTGATCTACAGGTTTTCCTTTATAATAAAGAATCCCATCATGATAGTATGCATGATGAGGTAGATGTTCTACACCTGTATTCTTACATTTTACTGTATGAACAAGAGTGGACTTATAATGAGTCCTTCTCTTTTTAGAACGCGTTTTTGATTGTCTTTTTTTTGGTAACATTTTTTTCCTTAACCAGGTGGCAATATAAACAAATTAATCTTTCTTGTGAAATATTTTTTATAATTCAGTTTTGTCAATCCAGCAATTATATCCAAGCTCAACCTTTATATTTTCAGCTAATTTAACAGCATCATCTCTCGAAGAGAAATTTCCATATCTTACTCGGTATTTATATTCTGAATTAGCATCATTTTTTTGAATGAAAGCATCAATATTTGAAGCATCCAATGCTTGAACAACTTCCATTGCTTCATCAAAAGTTTTTTTGACAGCAATTTGGATTGTATAGTAAAATTCATTATCAATATTTACAGAAGAAGTTTCAGATATTTCTTCTTTGTTTTCTTCAATAACATAATCAAGCCAACTTTCTGTTTGTACCTGCGAAAATAATGCTGAACTGAAAACTAATATTATAATTAATCTCAACATAAAACTTAGAAAAAGAAGTTTATTTCAATTTCTGCATTTTCATTACTATCGGAGCCATGCGTAGCATTCATTGAAATATCTGTTCCATATTTTGCTCTTATTGTACCTGCTTCAGCTTCTGCAGGATTTGTTGCACCCATTAAATTTCTCCATTCTGAAACTGCATTAGCTTTTTCAAGTTTCATGATATGAGTTTCGCTTGAAGTCATAAATTCAACAAGTTCTTCAAAAAATGGTTTATCTTTATGTATAGAGTAAAAACCTTCAGCTTGTTCAACGCTAAGATAAAGTGTTTTTTCTTCAGCGATTACAAAGCCGTTATCCATTATATCTTTTCTAATTTCATCTTTAAATCCTTTTTGCATAGCATCAGGTTTAATTAAAGCAAGTGTATTATTCATTTTTCCTCTATCATTTTTAACATTGTTTCTCCGATTTCAGATACTGTTTTAGCAACTGAAACCCCACATTCTTTTAAAATTTTAATTTTAGCATCAGCTGTTTCAGATCCTTCTGAAATGATTGCTCCAGCATGACCCATTCTCTTTCCTTTAGGCGCAGTTTGACCTGCAATAAATGATACAACAGGTTTATTAAAATTGTCTTTGATCCATTCAGCGGCTTCATTTTCCATGCTACCACCAATTTCTCCAATCATTACAACACCTTTAGTTTCATCATCATTAGCAAAATGTTTCAATATATCTATCATACTTGAACCGATAATTGGATCTCCTCCAATTCCAACAGCGGTAGTCATTCCTAACTCAACATTAACAATTTGGTCAATTGCCTCATAAGTCAAGGTCCCTGAACGAGAAAGAATACCAATAGAACCTTTTTTGCAAATAAAACCGGGGGTAATTCCAATTTTTGATTCTTCAGCTGTTATTAAGCCAGGACAGTTAGGACCAATAAGAGTTGAAGAGGAATTATCAAGTGCACTTTTAACTTTTTTCATATCTCGAACAGGAATTCCTTCAGATATACAAACAATTAAACCAATATTTTGATTAATTGCTTCAAGAATTGCATTTGCAGCAAATCTAGGTGGGACAAAAATTACCGTGGCATCAATTGAAAACTCTTTTTTTGCTTCTTCGATGCTATTAAAAACTGGTAAGTTTTTTTCTGTAACAGTTTGACCACCTTTTCCAGGAGTTACTCCACAAACAACGTTAGAACCATAGTCTAACATTTGCTGTGCATGAAATAGTCCTTCAGATCCAGTAATTCCCTGAACTAGAATAGAAGTTTTTTTATTTAATAGTATTGACATTATGATACCAACCCAACTGCTTTTTGAGCAGCTTCATCTATTGTTTCGGCGCTTATAAGCTCTATATCTGATTCATCTAAAATTTGTTTTGCCAGTTTTGCATTAGTCCCTTGAAGTCTAACGACAACACCAACATTTAAGTTTAATTCTTTAACAGCTTGAATGACTCCATTAGCTACTCTGTCGCATCTAACGATACCACCAAAAATATTGATCAAAACTGATTTTACGTTAGGGTCAGAGAGAATAATTTTAAAACCATTCTTAATTGTATCAACATTAGCCGCACCTCCAACATCTAAAAAATTAGCTGGTTCGCCGCCATGATGTTTTACTATGTCCATTGTTGCCATAGCTAGGCCAGCTCCATTAACCATACAGCCAACATTTCCATCAAGCTTAATATAATTTAATCCATATTCTGAAGCTTTTAGCTCTAAAGGGTCTTCCTCCGAAGTATCATGAAATTTTGCAATTTTTTCTTGTCTAAATAGTGCATTTGAATCAATATCAACTTTCGCATCTAGTGCAATAATTTTTTGGTCTTCAGTGACTACAAGAGGATTAATTTCTAGTAAATTGCAATCTGAATTTGAATAGCAATTATAAATATTCTTAAAAATTTTAAAAGCATCATTAAATGAATTAAGACTTAATGCATCTATAATTGTATTAACTGCATCATCAAGAGGGTGGGTATCATTATCAACCCAAGCCTTAACAATTTTTTCAGGAGTTTTCTCTGCTACTTCTTCAATATCAACTCCGCCTTCCGTTGATACAATGAAAACATCAGCATTTTTTGCTCGATCAAACATTAATGCAAAATAAAACTCTTTTTCAATATCGAGTGCTTCAGTAATTAATAATTGATTTACAAGTTTACCTTCTTCACCAGTTTGATGAGTTATTAAATTCATGCCAAGAATTTCATTAGCAGATTCAATAGCTGATTCTTTTGATGGACAGAATTTCACTCCACCACCTTTACCACGACCTCCAGCATGAATTTGCGCTTTAACTACAACAGCATCTGAGTTGAATTCATTTTGAACTTTCTCTATTGTTTTTTCAATCTCATTTGAAGAATAAACAACATGGCCTCTTTGAATTGGCACATTGTAATCAGATAAAAGCTCTTTAGCCTGAAATTCGTGAATTTTCATCTATTCTTCATCCATAAATGGATATCTGTAATTATGAGGAGGTTCAAAGGTTTCTTTGATGGTTCTTGGAGATGTCCATCTCAATAAGTTTAACATTGAGCCACCTTTATCATTTGTACCCGATGCTCTGCTTCCTCCAAACGGTTGTTGACCAACAACAGCACCAGTTGGTTTGTCATTAATATAGAAATTTCCAGCTGAGAATCTCAATTTAGATCTAACTTCATCAACTATATCTCTATCTTCAGAAAAAACACAGCCTGTAAGCGCATATGGAGAAGTATTATCAATCAACTCCAATGTTTCAT
>Ga0208261_1000098_pt1 | contig 34478 bp, 35 predicted proteins | sample Knorr_S7_td_DCM__FD_185595 | JGI IMG/M metagenome (GOLD analysis project Ga0208261, IMG submission 185595) | Marine microbial communities from Southern Atlantic Ocean transect - Knorr_S7_td_DCM_ad_131m_LV_B (SPAdes) (version 3) | ecosystem: Environmental > Aquatic > Marine > Oceanic | place...
ATTAAACCTATTAAAATTAATCCTAAAGCCAAATTTAAAAAATGTTGACCTACAAATGTTATTGGAGAACCAGACATTATTCCTCTAAGTTTTAAAAATGCAATTATTGATCCAGTAAAAGTTATAGCTCCAATAGAGGCTCCTAAAGACATTTCAATTAAAGATGCTATCTTTATATTTCCTGGCACTCCTAAGGCAAACACCTCAGGATTTAAAAAAGCAGATATGGCTACAAAAACTGCGGCAAGTCCCACTAAACTATGAAAGCCTGCAACTAATTCTGGCATAGCTGTCATGGGAATTTTAAATGCAACAAATGCACCTATCGATCCACCTATTAGTAAAAAAATAATAAGATATATAAATCCTGTTGAAAAATTTCCAACAGATAATATTGTAACTCCAATAGCTATTCCCATCCCCAAAATTCCAAAAAAATTACCTCGTCTTGACGTTTCTGGAGAGGAAAGACCTCTTAAAGCAAGTATAAACATTACACCGGATATTAGATAAAATATTGCTAATAAATTTATTGACATTTTATTTATCCTTCTTTTTTTTTTTATACATTGCTAGCATCCTCTGGGTTACTAAAAATCCTCCAAAAATATTAATAGCAGCTAAAACAATTGCCAGATATCCAAACAAATTAGCAGTATCAAAAATATTTCCGCTGTCACCTGATAAGGCAGCTATTATTGCTCCTACAATGATCACAGATGATATAGCATTTGTTACAGACATTAACGGAGTATGTAAAGATGGTGTAACACTCCAAACTACATAATAACCAACAAATATTGACAAAATAAAAATACTCAATCTAAATATAAAAGGATCTATTTCCATATTATTTAACCAAAGTTTTATTTATTATCTCATCTTCCATATTTAAATTAATTTTATTTTCTTTTTTATTATAAAGATTAATTACAAAATTAAATAAATTTTTTGCATATAAATTTGAAGCTGATGTTGGTAATTTATTTAATATTGTGCTTTCTCCAATAATTTTTATTCCATTTTTTTCAACTATCTCATCTAATTTTGTATATGCTGCATTTCCTCCTTGAGAAGCTGCCAAATCATATATTACTGAACCTGATTGCATATTTTCAATCATTTTTTCATTTATAATTTTTGGAGCCTTTTTTCCAGGAATAAGCGCTGTACAAATAACAATATCAATTTTTTTTAAAGTCTCAGCAATTAAGTCTTCTTGCTTTTTTTTAAAATCATCTGAAGCTTCTTTGGCATATCCACCTTCGGTTTCTAAATTTTCGGATCCTTCAACAACTAAAAATTTTCCACCTAAACTTTCTACTTGTTCTTTTGATGCAATTCTTACATCTGTAGCAAAAACTATGGCTCCCATTCTCTTTGCTGTGGCTATAGCTTGTAGACCGGCAACACCCGCACCAACAACCAGAACTTTAGCAGCAGGAATTGTCCCAGCCGCTGTCATCATCATTGGTATAGCCTTTTTAAATATAGCAAAAGAATCTATCACCGCTTTGTATCCAGCCAAATTTGCCTGCGAAGACAAAATATCCATTGATTGAGCCCTAGTAATTCTTGGCAAGAGTTCCAAGGAGAAAACAGAAGTTTTGTTTAATTTTTTTATTTTTTCCAAATTTTGACTTGAATTGAAATTTCCTATTAAAATACTATTGTCTTTGAAATATTGAAAATTTGACTCATCAGGTAGATTTAATTGTAAATTAATGTCAGCTTTTTTTAAAATATTTTCTTTATTATCAATTTTACAACCTTCTTGCAAAAATTTCTCATCAGAAATTCCTAAATGAGAACCATAACCACTATCTATAAAAACTTCAAAATTACTTGATATATATTTTTTTATTAGATCTGGCGTAATAGAAATTCTTTTTTCTATTTCTTTATTCTCAGATATTGATCCAATTATCATAAGATTAAAAAAATTACTTTTGTCTAGCTTTAAATTTAGGATTTTTTTTATTAATTATATAAACTCTTCCTCTACGTCTAACTAACTTCGAGTTCAAATCTCTTTTTTTTAACGATTTTAGTGAGCTAGCTATTTTCATTAGTATTTATTTATACTAAAAAATTATTAAATCAAAATCTTTTTTCTGTCCACGTTTTAGGAGTAATATCTGAAGATATTTCAATTCCATACTCATATACAAATTTTTTTGTTCCATTTTTCCTAATATATTCTATTAATTTATTTAAAGATTCATCTAAAGTGACCTTAGTTTGATAATTCAAAATTTTGCGAGCTTTATCTGAGCTACAATTTGCAATTTTCACCTCATTAGGCCTGGCAAGTTCATAGATTGGGTCTTGATTGAATTTTAACTTATTAGAAATTTTAGAATATAAATCGTTTATTGTAATAAATTCCTCATCTGGTCCTATATTTACGATTTGGGAAGTAATATTTGGATCAGTAATCAATTTATCTAAGCAGTAAATGCAATCATCAATGTCAGAGAATGATCTCTTTTGATTGCCGTCACCATATATTGTTGGTCTTTTATTTTGAAGTATTAAATTGATCATAATAGATGCTACATTTCTAAACGGATCGTCATATTTTTGTTTTGGACCTATTATATTATGAGGAACGGCAATATTATATTCAAAATTATGAGTCTTGCTTAAAATTTTTAATATATTTTCAGCAGCTACTTTTGATACTCCATAGGGATCAACTGGATTAACAATGTCAGTTTCTTTAAAAGGAGTTGAAATATTTCCATATCTTGCCATTGAAGAACAATAAACAATTCTTTTTACTTTGTTTCTTATAGCTGCAGTAAATACTGATGTTGAACCAGTTACATTATTTGAACAAATTAGTGTTGGAGAAAATGAAGAAAGACCTTCGTGTGCATAAGCCGCGGTATGACAAACAACATCTACACCTTTCATATCTTGCGTTAATTTATCTAGATCCTCACATTCAGTTTTATAAAATTTAACTTTGCTGTTAATATTTTCTCTTGTTCCGCCAACTAAATTATCATTACCTGATACTCTATAATTTTTTTTTAAATAATAATCAGCAAGATTTGACCCAAGGAAACCAGCAATACCTGTTATGAAAATGTTCATCTTTTTAGCCTGGCAACGTCCTACTCTTCCATGTCTTAAGACAAAGTACCATCGGCGCAGAAAGGCTTGACTTCCGAGTTCGGGATGGTATCGGGTATTGCCCTTTCGCAAAAATCACCAGGCAAAATACTTATATACAAATTCAATATTAAGTCAAATTATTAAGAAATAAATGATTTTGATAATTTTTAATAATTTATATATATCATTATATTTTTAGTAAATATATTTTATTATAATTTTATTAATGGGTGAAAAACTCCTAATCAATTCTGCAATATATGTATTAATAGTTTTTTTAAGTTTCATTTTGTCAAAAAAATTTAAACTTGAAGATATACCGGATCAATCAAGAAAAATTCACATATCACCAGTTTCTTATGCGGGGGGTATGTCAATTTCTCTATATTTTTTATTTTTAATTAATTTTAATGTTTTTGATATTCATTTAGAAAATATATTACTTTATTCTTTTTTGATATTTGTTACTGGAATTATAGACGATAAAATAAATATAAAACCATCAACCAAATTATTACTAATAATTTTACCAATTTTAATTTTAATTTACCTTGGGATATTTATAGACAATCTTGGTCAATACGAAAAAATCGGAATTTTAAATTTAGGAAAATTTAAATATATTTTTTGTATTCTGTGTGTATTGTTAGTAATTAATGCTGTAAATTATATTGATGGTATAGATGGTTTAGCATTGTCACAAACTATCATATCACTAATATACTTATTATTTTTAACTAATAATAAAGATATAATATTTTACATTTACTGCTTGTTAATTCCTTTTTCTATTAATTTGTTATTTAATTTTAATTTTTTTGGCAAAATAAAATTTTTTTTGGGTAACTCTGGAAGTTTAGTAATTGGCTTTGTTCTTTCATTCTTAGTTATATTTCTCGCTAAATTTGAAGGGATACACCCATCTTATTTAATTTGGTCTTTATTTTTTTATGTATATGAATTTTTATCAGTTAACATTGTTAGAATATTAAATAAAAAATCCTTATTTGAAGCGGGAAAAGATCATATACACCATGCTTTATTTTATTTGTTTAAAGAATCGCATTATAAAACCACTTTTTCTTTAAGTATATTTAGTGTTATTGTAATCTATTTATCTTATTTAATTAACTCTCTGAGTAATTTAGCTTCTTTACTAGTTTTTATTATAATGTTTTTTGTATATTTTTTAATAAGAATTAAAATTTTTAATAAATATAAAATAATTATGAGTCAAGTTTATAATAATTCAAATGTTTGACTGTGAATTTTATCAATTTTAAAATTTGAACTTAGTTTAATTGGTTCTACATTCATAAATTTTTTTTCTTCTAAAATTTTTATTAAATCTTTTTCAGAATTAAAAAAAAAATAATTTTTATTAAGTATTAATTTATTAAATATTGCATTATATGAAATAATAGGTTTTAACAAACTTATTGCTTCTATCAACGTTGGGTTTGTTCCACCAACGGAGTGACCGTGAATATAAAAATCTGCGCTATTCCAATAATTTTCCAATTTTTTTCTACAATAAACTGGTCCTAAGTAAAAAATATTTTTTGAATTTTTAATTAATTCGCTTAAAGTATTTTTAAAATAATCATTTTTATTTCCTGATAAATATAGCTTTATATGATTAAACTTTTTTATTGCATTTATTATTATTTCTATATTATTTTCTTTCACAAATCTCATTGGAACAAAGCATTTTATAAATTTTTTATTAATTGTTTTTCTTGTTAAATTTTCAAAATCAGATGCATAATAAATCACTGATCCATTTACCTTATGATTTATTGAATAATATCTTTTTATAGCTATGGAATCAAAAATAAGTTTTGCTTTTGATTTAGATACTAATTTCTCACAAAATTTATAATATTTTTTCTTAAAAAAACTTTGACTTCTCTTCCATTCAATACCATCAACATTGCAAATTATGCTACAATTAAATAGTTTTAAAAATTTAAAAATAAACGACATTGAATAACCAAAAAATATAAAATTTTTAATTCCAAAGAATAAAAACTTTATTATTCCTATAATGTTTGAAAATATTATAAATATTCCATTTCCTCTTTTAATAAATATTCTGATGCAATTATTATATTCGTAATTATATTTTTTAAAAGTTTCATCACATAATACATAAAATAATTTTTCATCATTTATTTCTGAGGAATATTTTATCAAATTGTGTATATGTTGATCAAAAGCTCCATGCCTTGGAGGTAGACCTCTTACCCCAATAACTCCTATACTTTTATTTTTTTTTTTCATTTAAATAAATTTGATAAAATATGAATATTACATAAGCAATATAAGAATATCTAAAATATGCAGTAAAAGAACTAACATAGAAAGAAATTAAAAGTAATGTAGAATAAATTTCTAATGAAAATAAAATTTTTTTATATTTATAATAATAAAACATATTCAAAAAAACTATTTCTAAAAACAATATAAAATAAAAAAAATTAAACGATAAAAAAACGAATATTCCAGAAAGAAAAATAATTGGCCATAAAATAGCTTTTAAAAATACACCTGTTAAACCATAATTTGAAAAATTACTTATAGAGTCATAGTTTCTACCTCCCATATCTTTTATACTCCAGCTATAAATTATTTCAATTACACTTGTATTATATAAATGATAAGTTGCTATATTTAGAATTACAAAGATAAATATACTAGTAGAAAAAAAAATAATAATTTTTTTTTTAATATTTAAATTTGTCATCAAAAGAATTTTTTTAATGTTAAGAAAAACAATAAGATAAACTATTGAAAATTTTCTAAATATCAAAACCATTAAAAAAAAAATAAATTTAAAATATTTGTTTGATTTAAAAATAATTAAAATAAATAAAAATATTATAATTGTTTCTTTAAGAACATGTACTGATAAATGAAGCTTATAAGGCATCAAAATAACTGCGGTTAACAATAGATAACTTTTAAAATCAAATTCATTTAAATTTTTTTTAAAAAAACTAAAGAAAATAACATTTGTAAGTGCAAAAAATAAAATATTGAAAGCAATTATATAATAATAATTATAGTTAAGAATTTTTACCCAAAAATAAAAACCTCTCCCATATAACTGCTTCAAAAATAAAAAAAAGTTATTATCACTAAAACTAAGTTTAAAATTTAAGTAATGAATTGAATCGGGATGATAATCTGAACCAACTCCTACAAAATTTTCAAATTTTAAAAAAATTAATGATAATATTATAGAACAGAAAAAAATTATTAATTTATCTATTTTTTTTGGCATAATTTTATTGTCAATTGTATAGAAATTATACCAGCTAAATAAATAATAATGAATGGAAATTGAAATTTAAGAAACATGGGTATGGAAACAAAAACTAATAAAAATAAAAATATATTATTATTTTTAATGATTTTATTTTTAAATCTAATTTCATAATCAAATTTTTTTAAAGGTATAGAAAGCATGATCTGGGTAAATATATAAATAATTTTTAAATCTAAATTTTTATAAAAATAAGTTAAGAGAAATAAAGGCAAAAAGTAAGATAAATGACTTAAAATTACGTAAATAAATGAATAATTCAATTCCAATTTTCGAGGCTTGTTATTTGAAAAAAAAATTATAATCAAAATTAGTAGAATAAAAAATATTCTCAAATATATCACTTCTTTAAAAGAGATTAAATTTAATACAAATGGTATTGTGATAATAAATATTAAAATTTTAGCAAAAAAATTATATTTTGAATTGAGAATTTGGGATGTGCTATAATCAAAATATAAAATTAATAAAGTGTAGAATAAGATAATTGATAACCAATTATTATAAAAAATTACAAACAGTGTAATGAAAAAAATGATCAAAGAAACATTTTTTGACTTATTATAATAGTTTGAAAATAAAATTACAAAAATGGCACCAAATATTATTGAAAAAAAAGAATAAATTGAAAGAAATTCATTTATAATTTCTTCAGGAATATAAATAATTAACAAAAAATTTGAGAGAAGAAAAAATATGTAACTTGAGAGATTAATAGTTTTTTGCATTTGATAATTTAACTTAGTTTTTTTAAAATATGTATTTTAAATCTTTTAATTTTTATTTTGCAATTTATTCAATTCATAATTTATAAAATAATAATAAAAACCTATAAAAATTGATAAGTACAAACTTGTCCAATTGTTTAATAAGCTTCCAGTTGAGTTTAATGGAAAAAATAAAACGACGATAGGTAATAATAGACTTAGCTGGTAATTATTTAATTCTCTTTTATATTTTATAATTATATATGCAGATGAAATAAATAATACAGATATTAAGATAAATCCAAAAATTCCAAGTTCAGAAATGGTTTCAAAAAAATAATTGTGGGGATGAGTAGAACATCCGTGCTGTTTATCAAATCCTTCATAAGGATATTTCCATTTGCCTGTAATATACATTTCGTTAAGCTGTGGATGAATATATTCAACAGAATATTTTTGTTTTTTACAAAAAGTTCTAAATGTTTTTATTCCAGAGCCTAAAATTATATTATCCTTAAAAATTTTAAAAGCTGTTTCGTGCATAAGTTTGTGTTTTAGAGGAGCAAAATAAATTTTTTCTTCTTTAATATATGCATACCAACGTCCATTTATTAATTTTTCTGTATATTTTTCTGGACCAAATAACCCTAATTGTGCAGCAGTTTGCGATATAGCTCTAAATTTAATTCTATCTGAAATAGTTATTGAAAATGAAACTATTAAAAATACTAGTAATAAAAAAGAAAACTTATATTTTTTTTTTATATCATTACTTAAAATAAAAAAGAGAAAAATATAAAAAAATAAATTAAAAATCGATGCTCTTTCTCCAGAAATCAAAACTAAAAATGTAACAAAACAAATAAAAATTAAACCAAGCAAGTAATAGGAATTTTTTTTTTTAATATTAAATAAAAAAAACAACGGTGCACTAAAAAAAAATAATTTACTTACATAAGAACCTAAAATTTTTTCTTCAAAAAAAACGCTTGATACTCTTAAAGAATAATCATATTGAATAAAAAAAATCAATGCTGAATGAATAGTTAAAAGTAAAACTACAAAGAAAATGATAAAAATATATCTATAATAAATTTCTCTTAAATTTTCTAAACTATTCAAAATATTTTTCACAATTATAATTAAAAAAATTATTCTGACAAATGCAAAGCTTTTATAATAAGATGAATTATCGGTAATATATAAATTCAAAATGATAATTAAATAAAAAATTATTAGTAAATAAAAAAAAATATTTTTTTCAAAATGAATTTTTTTAAGTATAAAATTAAATAAAATTAAGAAAAACAATAGGGTCTCAACTAATACAGGTCCAACTATAAAAGAAAATGGAAATATTAAAAATAATAATAAATTTAATTTTTCTAAATTAATATTATTTAACACTTGAGGTCTCCAAGCTTTCTTGTTGATTTTTGAAAAAAATATAAAAGGCTATAGGAAAATAAATTAAAACTGAAATCCAATTATTATAAAAGTTACCAGAAGGTATGATTGGCCAAAAGTTTAAAAAAATACCAATAAATATTAAAAGTGATTTATTATTTAAATTAGATTTTTTTTTTATAATCCTAAAATATAACTCCTTATAAAGCTGCAAACATAAATATAAAAAAAATGATGAAATAAATGCAAAACCTATAATTCCATTTTCTGCTAATATTTGAATATAGAAATTGTGTGGATGAGTTGTGCAACTATATTTATTAACATAATATTTTGGATCATTGCATAGTCTTCTATACATTTTATTTCCTACTCCAAATACTTTATTTTCTTTAAACATGTTATAAGCAGTTTCGTAGTGTGTATGATAAACTCTTGTAAATATAATTAATTTTTTGTTTTGCAAATTTTCAGTTCTTTCTTTTTCAAAGAAAATTGATTTAATTGGATTTATTAAATTATAATATATTTTATATTTTAGTTTATTTTCATAATATTGATTTTTATCAATTGAACTAAAATCATATTTTATTAGTAGTACTGTTAATATTGATAATAATATAAGAGTGTTTATTAATATTACTTTTCTGTAAAAAGAAAAAAAGAATAATAATATAAATGTAAAAAGTATATATAATGCTATTGACGAACGTGAACCTGATAAAAAAATTAAAAATCCAACATATAAAAAAGAGATAATAAATAAATATTTATTTTTTGTTCTAAAAATAGTTAATAAACATGCTAAAAATAAGGGTAAAAATCTTATTAGATAACTTCCAAGAACACCCTCGTCTCCAAATAATCCATTTATTTTATCTGGATTTTCAACTTTAAAACCTAAAGAATTGAATTCAAAAAAAAACTGAAAGAGCGCATCTGAACACAAAATTAAAATAGTAATTAAAATACCTATAGAAAAATATTGAATTAATTTATCATTTTTTTGTAAAAAAAAAACGACAGCAAAAATTAAAATAGTGAATCTGAAATAAGGTAGTGAGCTTTTTAGAGAAAATAAAATATCATCAGCAAAAATAGATCTTATACAAATATATACATTAAATATAATTAAAATTTTAAATGTAAAATTATTTATTAATTCAAATTTTTTTTCTTTAAATAAAAAATAAATGAAAATTAAATCAATTAAAACAACTGCAGTATCAGACAAAAAAGGTCCTGTTATAAGTAAAGCTGGCATTAAAATTATTAATGAGCAAGCAATATTATTTAAATTAATTTGCATAACTTTTTTTCCCAATTTAAACTTGATATAAGAATTTTATTGATTGATTTGTGTCTAGGTTTCCATTTCAAAACCTTTTTAATCTTAGAAGATGAAGCCACTAATTTAATTACATCTCCTTTTCTTCTATTTCCAAAATTAAATTTAATTTTATTTTTGTTTATTAAATTAAATTTTTTTACAATTTCTAAAACAGAAAAACTTTTTCCATATCCACAATTAAGAATTACAGATTTTTTTTTTTTTAGTAAATATAAAGAAGACTGGTAGTGAGCGTATGCAAGATCTGCCACGTGGATATAATCTCTTTCGGCAGTTCCATCTTTAGTTGGATAGTTTGTGCCATAAATTGTAATTGGTTTGTTTTTGAGGTAATTTTCACAAATTTTTTTAATTAAGTGGGTGCTTTTATTTTTTGAAATTAAACCGTTCCTCAACTTTAAATCAGCACCAGCTACATTAAAATATCTTAAAATAACATATTTAAATTTCGATCTTTTTTTTAAGAAATCTTCACATTTTAGTTTTGAATAAGCATATGGACTTTGGGGTTTTAATAATGTTTTTTCAGAACAAAAGGCTTTATCAGAATTACCGTAAACCGCAGCTGTTGATGAGAGTATCAAATTGTTAAGTCCATATTTACTACAAATTTCAAAAAATTTGGTTGCATTTATGTAATTATTTTTAATATATTTTTTTGGATATTTAACTGACTCTTCAACATCTATATAAGCTGCAAAATGCAATAAAATATCAAATTTATTTTTTTTTAACAAATCACTTATATTTTTCTTATTGCTAAAATTAGTTTTTACAAATTTTGCTTTTTTTGGAATATTTCTTTTATCACCTCTAATCAAATTATCTATAATTGTTACATTATGACCTTTGTCTATAAATAAATTTGCAGTTACACTGCCTATGTACCCAGCTCCTCCTGATATAAGAATGTTCATTTTAAAAGTTTATTTAATTCCATTTCTAAAAAATTTAAATTCTTTTCTTTGTTAAAATGTTCATTTGTATAGTTAATTCCATTTAAACCCAGATTTTTTCTAACATCCTCAGAAAGGTTAATAAACTTTTTTATATTATTTGCTAATTCGAGATGGTCCTCTGCATCTGATACAAATCCACAATTTGCATTTAAAATTATATTTTTTGTTTCACCAGAAATTGATCCAATTATTGGTTTACCAGAAGACATATATGTCTGCAATTTTCCAGGTATTGTTTTATTGAAAGTGTCATTGTTTTTTAGGCTTAAATATAATGCATCAGCATGGTTAAAATAAGATCTTATTTTATAAACAGGAATTGACTCATAAACTTTTATTTGTTTTTGCAATTTATTTTTTTTTATTAAATTATTTAAATTTTTTTTCCATCTACCATCACCAACTATTAACCATTCTACTTGGTGTGAATCCTTTAAAATTATTGAAGCTTTAATTAATGTTTCAAAAGAATGTGACTGTCCTATGTTTCCAGTAAACATTATTCTTGTTATATTATTTTTTTTAATATCTATTTCTTTAGCTAATTCTGATATATTTTCTCCAATATTTTGTTCTGCCCAAGAAGGAAGGTGGGCACATTTTGTTCTAGTTAATTTTTCTATCTCATTTTTCATTGAGTTAGATTGAGCCAAGATTAAATCAGAATTATTATAAATAAATAAAGTTATAAATTTTAAAAATTTTATTACAAATTTATTTCTAACAACTTTTAAATCTATAACTGTATTTGGCCAAAGGTCTAATACCCAAATAGCAACTTTTTTTTTAAATAATTTATTCAATAAAATTATTGGTAAAGCGGATAAAATTGGAGAAGGACAAAAAATAAAAATTATTTCAATTTTTTTTTTTATTAAAGCAAATAATCCAAAAAAGAAAGAATTAATTATAAAAGTTAAATAATTTAAAAAAATTGAAAAATTATTATAATACCTTGGAATTACTGGGACTCTAATTATCTCTAAATCTGAAAATTTTTTATCATCCGATTTTTTATAATTTTTATATAATGATTTATTTGGATAAGTTGGATAAGAAGTTAGAACTATAGATTTATTATTTTTTTTTAAAAATTTTATAATTTCATTTATTCTAAAATTTTCAGGCCAAAAATATTGTGAAAAAAATAAAAGTTTCAATTTATCAAATTTTTTTTTTCCATGTATATTCTTTTATATAATTAATATAACTTATAAGTATATTTAAAAATATATCTGAAAAATTTTTACACTTATAATCTAAAATAATTTCATTTTTATTCACTTTCTTCTCAAAAATTTTTGTTAATCTTTCAATATCTTTAATAACGAAATGAGACATCGGTACAGCTCCATACTCCATGCCTTCTTGCCTTTCATTTGTAGATCTTAGATTTATTGCATCAAATTTCATTATATTTGATTCTTCTGTTATGGAACCACTATCTGAAAGAACAATCTTTGCATTAAGTTGTAGATTTGAATAATCAAAGTAAGAAAATGGTTTATGAAAAATAATATTTTTGAACTTATTAGTATTATTTTTTTTTATCTTTTTCATTGTTCTGGGATGAGTAGATACAATTACTTTATAATTATTTTTCTTATCAAAATATAATAGTAAATTTAAAAACTTTTTAAAATTATTAGGATCGTCTATATTTTCTTCTCGATGAACACTTAGAAGATAGTATTTTCTTTTTTTTATTTTAAGCTTATTTAAAATTTTTGATCTTTGAATTTTTGATTGGTAAAAATAATAAGTTTCATATAATGGACTTCCAATTTTAAATACTTTATCTGGACTAATATTTTCTCTTAGTAAGTTTTCTTTTGCAATATTGCTGTATGTTATATTTATATCTGACAAATGATCTATAATTTTTCTATTAATTTCTTCCGGAACTCTCTCGTCATAACATCTATTTCCACTTTCGATATGAAAAATTGGTATTTTTGATCTTTTTGCCGCGTAAGCAGATAAACAACTATTAGTATCTCCTAATACCAAAAATGCATCAGGTTTTTCTTTAATAATAATTTTATCCACTTCTTTTAGTATTTGTGAAATTGACTGTATTGGTGAATTTCCATCAACTGCAATTTGATATTTGGGAGGCTTAATATTCAGTTCTTTAAAAAAAATTTGATTTAACTCATAATCATAATTTTGACCAGTATGAACTAAAACATTGTCCAAGTTTTTATCTAAATTATTTATGACTCTTGATAGCCTTATAACTTCTGGCCTGGTTCCAACTACAGTTAAAACTTTTAATTTACTCATAAATTTAATTTAAATGTATCAGGTTTATTAACATCAAACACTTCATTAGACCACAACAAAACAATTAAATCTTTAGAACCTACATTTTTGATATAATGTTGCCAACCAGGAATTGTTTCAACAACTTTTGGTAAGCTTCCCTTCAGATCCAATTCAAAAAGTTTATTATTTGAAATATTCTGCATTTTAAATTTGGCTGATCCTTTTAATACTAAAAATTTTTCGACTTTTGAATGATGAAAATGATGTCCTCGAATTTTATTTTTTTTTGCCACAAATATTGAAAATTGACCATTGTTTTTTGTTTTTAAAAATTCCATAAAAGATCCCCTATTATCTTTTTTTAATTTAAGATTATAGCTAAAATTTTTTTTTGGTAAAAAACTAATATAGGTTGAGTATAAATTTTTTTCAAATTTATTTTTAAAATTAATTGAGTATAAATTTTTTCTGTTATTATGAAAATTATAAATAAGTTCTGATAAATTTTTTAAATTAATTTTTTTTACATTTTTAAATTTTGATACAATCTTCAATTTTGCTAAATTTTTATCTTTTATTTTTAAGAATTCTTCTACCAAGTCATCTATATATAATAGTTCTATCGTATTTCTTAAACTGGAGATGTTTATTTTTTTATCTCTCGCGATATTATGACAAAAAGTACTTATAACGCTATTATAATTAGGTTTTGACCATTTACCAAATATATTTGGCAATCTTAAAATAACAATTTTAGAACTATTGTTTTTTGATAGTTCAAATAATAATTTTTCACATTCTTTTTTTGATGAACCATATTTGTTTTTATTTTTAATCTGGATTGATGAAGTAAAAATAATTTTTTTATTTAATTTTTCTCTCTTTATAAAGTTGCATATATATTTTGTAAATTGGTAATTATCTTTTTTAAAAGTTTTGTTAATTTTAGGTCTATTCACCCCTGCTAAATGATAAATTATATCTGAATTTCTTAAAATAAAATCTATTCTTTTTTTTGGTGTAGATCTTGTTATGGTAAATAAATTGCAATCATTTAATAATTTAAAATTAAATATCAAATTTTTTGCTATAAATCCATTTGCTCCGGTAATAGCTATATTCATTATTTACTATAAAATTTTTTCTTTTTTTAAAACTTGCCTTATCAATTTAATTGTATCTGGCAGAGATAATCGTTTTGTATTTTCTGATGTATAATCGTCTGATATATTCTTTTTTGAACCTTTGGAAAAATACTTCTCATAATTGAGATCTCTATTGTCAGAAACAATCTTGTAAAAATTTTTAAAATTAATAGTTTTCTTAAATTCCTCTTTAGTTAATAAAGTTTCATGAAACTTTTCACCATGTCTGGAACCTATTATTTTTACTTTTGGTTTTTTTTTAAATATTTTATTTAATGATTTTACAATAGTGTCTATAGTTGCTGCTGGAGATTTCTTTACAAATATTTCTCCATTCTTTCCATTCTTAAATGCAAAGAGTACAAGGTTAATTGCATCATTCATAGACATCATAAATCTTGTCATTGATAAATCAGTAACTGTAATATAATTTTTATGCATAATTTGATTTACAAATAGAGGTAAAACTGATCCCCTGGTATACATAACATTTCCATATCTAGTTATACAAATATTAGTATTTTTTGAATTTCTTGATTTAGCTGTTATTACTTTTTCCATCATTGACTTTGATGCTCCCATAGCATTAATTGGGTAAACTGCTTTATCCGTGCTTAAGCAAATTATTTTTTTTACTTTTGCTCTAATTGCCTTATCAAGAAGATTTTCAACTCCCAGGATGTTTGTTTTGACAGCCTCCATTGGATAAAATTCACATGAAGGAACTTGTTTTAAGGCTGCAGCATGAAATATGAAGTCTACCCCTTGAACAACATTCTCTACACTTTTTTCATCTCTAATATCTCCAATATAAAATTTAATTCTGGAGTCATTAAACTCTCTTCTCATATCATCTTGTTTTTTTTCGTCTCTACTGAATATTCTTATCTCTTTAACTTTATCTTTAATTAATCGTTCAGACATAGCTCTTCCAAAAGATCCTGTTCCACCCGTAATTAAAACAATTGATTTTTTATTCATACCAGTTTTTTTTATTAATTAGATTTATATTATCTCTATCATATTTACCTATTAAATAAGATAAAAGTATCATAAACCTATAGGTATTTTTAAATCCAAGTAATCCATATTTTTCAAAAATTATTAATAATTTTAATAAAAAAACTAAAAAAAATTTTAAAATTTTTAAATTTACACAAACTCTAACTAAAATATTATTTTCTATCTTGTAATAAATTGACTTTTTAAAATATCGGTAGTTTATCTTTTCTATATTTAAAACTCCATATTTGCTCAAATAATAAATTTTGTTTAAATAATTTTTTAAATTATAACCTTCCTCAAAATGCAAAACTTTAGCATTTATTTTATAAATTTTAAAGTTTTTTTCTATCATTCTATTTGCAAATTCATAATCTTCAAACCCATAACCTGTAAACCTTTCATCAAAATAAATTTCTTTTTTATAATTTCGATTTATAAATATTCCCATGTTCATAACAACAACATTATTTGATTTAATTTCTTTTTTATCAACTTTAATAAAATGTCTAGATTGTCTATACTTCAAATATCCAGACTTATTTATCCATTTTTTAGGGTAAGTTACTATACCACAAAAAATAGTTCTTTGATTTTTTAATGATAAAAAATATTTTTTTACAAAATTATTTTCTGGGATACAGTCATCATCAATAAATACAAGTTTATCTGATTTTGCAAATTTTATACCTAAATTACGTTTAAAAGAAAGATTATTAGTTTTTGTATTTATATAAATTACTTTAAATGATTTATTTTTTTTATATAATTCGCAAAGTGATTTAGTATTATCTGAGCTATAGCTATCACAAACTAAAACTTCAAATTGAAAATTAATACCAATTTGTTTTCTTAATTTATTAAAAATATTTTTTAAAATTTTAGCTCTATTGTATGTTGGTATGATTATAGATAAAGAAATATTACTCATTTATAATTATTTAAAATTTCAAACCTACTTTTTGACCTTAGTAAACATGTATTATTTTTTAATAAAATTTTATCTTTTTTAATAACTGTATATTTTTTATTAATATAAAAAAGGTAATTAGTAATATATTTTTTTTGCTGATGGTCTAAAATATCAATAAAAATAGTATTACATTTTTTTATTTCATTAAATGGAATTTTCCAGTAAAAATTTTCTTTCATTTCTCTTTTTATTATAGATGGAAATGAATTGTTTTTACCTATTCCATTAGAAACATTAATAAAAAAGTATAAAGGAAATAAAGATAATAATAAAATATACGAATAGTTTATTATAAATAATTTATTTTTATCAATTTTAAATGTAAATATAAAAAACCAAAAAAATGATAAATAAAAATATAATTTAATAAATGACCAATAAGATTCTTTGATAATTAAGAATGAACCCAAGATTAGAAAAACTAATATTACAGATTTTAAAAAATCACTTATTTCAGATTTATATTTAAAAATGTTAAAACAATTTTTAATGAGAACTTTAATTAAATATAAATTTATAATAATAAGGAAAATTAAATGTATTAAATTTATCCAATTTATATATTTTCCAATAGTAAAATGAAAAAGTCCTGAAACTGAGGGAAGTATATTAACAAAAAATAAATTATATTTCTCAATCAAAATCTGATTAAAAATTAGGTTTAAATAATTAAGCACACCAAGATCTTGACTAATTGAATTTTTTAATACTTTAATAAATTCTTGATTGAGAACAGGATTTTCTTTTCCCAATAAAAATGCTCCATAATAACCCCAAAAATCTGGATTTTCGAAACCAGCAAATATTTGGTGATATAGAAATTTATGAGTGTAATTAAAAAATGGTAAAGAAATTAAAAGAAGAATGGTTAATAAGAAAAAAAATTCCTTAAAATTTTTTTTTAGAATTTCAAATAATTGTTTAGAAATAATTAAATAAGTAAAACTTACTAAAAAGTAAATTGCGTATAATTCAGGGTAAATTAAAAAGAAAGCTAGATTTGATATTAGAAAAATTAATTTTGATTTATAATTTTTTTTTAAAATTAATTTATTTTTATTTTCTAATATAAACAATATACAAAATAACATCAAACTTTGCGCAAACAATTGTGATAAAGAATCAATTTCAAAAATATATAAAGACCAAAAACAAAGTGAAAATATATAAGAAAAAAATAAAATTACCGAAACAGGAAAATTTTTTAAAGGAAACTTTTCGAGAAAAATATAAGAAGAAGAGAATATCAAAAATAATCCATATGTCTTTAAAACAAAACAAACTAAATAAAAATTATTAAGACCTATTTTAAAAAATAATGAATAAAAAATATTTATCGATGGTCTTATTTCTATATGTATCAACCAACCCATGCCTTTAAATGGATATAAATTATTTAACTCTTCTATACTGGTCTCTATATAACTTAAATTATACTCACTTATTGCAAGCGCAGACGTAATATAATTAAAGTAATCCCAATGATTTCCTCTAAATGAATAATATTGCTCACCATAAAAAAAAGATATTAACGAAAAAAAAATTATAAAAAATAAACTTGGAATTAAACTTTTGCTTAATAGTTTTATAAAAAATAAAAATTTATTTAAATTTTGTGTTAAAAAAAATATATTTGTTAATAACAATAAAATTAAAATTGATTGTATACCTACATTAAAAACTAAATAGAAAAAACTTGTAAATATTATTATAAAACAAAAACCAATTATTATATTTTTAAATATTTCTCCATATTCACTATTTTTTGATTTATTAAAAAAATAACCTGTATTAATGTTTAAAAAGTTTAAAACACTAAATAAGAATAAATAATAAAAAAAAGTCATTGACTAGTCAAAATTAAAAATATTTGAGCATATTCCATTTTTTGTATAGGTTAAACTACCTCTAAGCCTCCATTCTATTTCAAAAAATATTCTTCTTATTACTTTTATACTTTTTTTTTGATTTAAAAATAATTTTAAAATAATAATAGCTATAGATTTTAAAATTTTAAAAATAAAAATTGAATTTTTTTTTCTTTCATTGTTTATTGTATTAAAATATTTTTTTCCTTTTGTTTTAGATATTATCTTTAAAATTCTATTTATAACTATTGAATTTTTAAACTTATTTCTAGTTTTGTAGTTTGATTTTTTTGCTATTTTGTTTCTTAAATTTTCATTTTTTAAAAAAAATCTAATTTTATTATATAATTCTAATTCATTGCTAAATGAAACTACTTCATCTGATTTAAAAAATGATCTAAGGTCTTTTGAATTTTCTGTTAGACAAAAGCCTCCTACGCCAGTTATTTCAAAGACTCTCGCCTTTGTCTGTTTTTCTTTTCCTCTAGATCTTGAAAAATTTAAACTTATTTTTGAGTTTTTTATAATATCTAATAATTTTTTCTCTGTAACTGAACTACTATTTTGCCAACCATTACCAAAACATTTAATTTTAATTCCCTTATCCTTTAAAAAATTAATATATTTTTCTCTATCAAAATAATTATTGCCGATAAATGTAACTTCATATTTATAATTTGATCTTAGATTGTTTTTTGAAATCCAATGATCTGGACAACCCCATCCTGTAAATATTGAATTTACTCCTTTTTTTTTATTTTTAATATGAGATATAAAATGATTAGTTATAGCAAAATCAATATATTGAAGATAAAATATAGAACGTTCTTCATATCTCCAGCTATCATCTGTAAACCAATTAATAATTTTACAATTACATATTTTTTTAATTTCAATTAAGGTTTCTAAATATATTTCATAAGTATTTATAGATAAAAAAATATATTTTGGTTTATTTTTTTTTACACAATTGATTAAATATTCATTCAATTGTTTTATTTCTTTATATTTATTATCAGCGGAATTTATAAATTTAATACTTTTTTTAAATTTTTTTTTTAAAGGTAGGTAGATAATATTATATTCGGCGCTAGTTCCTTTGTTTTTTTCTCTATAGTTAAATTTTGATAAAACACACAATATACTAATTTTTGGTTTCATATTTTTGATTAATCTATAATAAGATTTATTATGAAAGCTTAATAAAAAAAAGAAAAATGTTAATAAATAATTTTCTAAAAAAATCTAAATTATTCAAAAATATTAGATATAAATTGAATAACCAAAATATAAGGGATGAATTTATTATTTCTTGCATTAATAAAATACCTCCTGGATATAAAATTTTAGATGCAGGTTGCGGGTCTCAAAGATACAAAAAGTTTTGTAATCATTTAAAATATTTTTCAAATGATACTGGGAAATATATTAATGATGTAAATAAGAATCTTTTTTCAGAAGGTATAAATGGACAAGAAAATTACAAATATGGAGAAATAAATTATAAGTCTAATATTTGGGAAATTAATGAAGAACCTAATACTTTTGATGCAATTTTATGTACAGAGGTTTTTGAACATATTCCTTATCCAGAAAGAACACTTAAAGAGTTTAATAGATTGCTTAAAAAAAATGGTATTCTTATTCTAACTGTACCAAGCAATTGTCTAAGACATATGGATCCTGAATTTTATTTTTCAGGTTTTACTGATCACTGGATAAAAAAATTTTTAAGAGATTATAAATTTGAAATAAAGTTGCTAGAAACAGTTGGTGACTATTTTTCTTGGATGGCTGTTGAAATATCAAGGACGGCAACAATTGGAAATATAATTACCAAGCTGTTACTTTTGCCATCTTTTATATATTTTTATCTAAAAAAGAAAAATCAAAAATCAAAAAATACTTTATGTATGGGTTATCATGTGTTAGCTAGTAAAAATGAATAATTTAAAAATTTTTTTTAAAAATTCTATTTCAATTATCGAAAAATTAAATTTAGAAAAAATTAATAAAACTATTAATAAAATCTCAAAAATAAAAAAAACGGGGGGAAGAATTTTCTTTCTAGGTGTAGGAGGCTCTGCAGCAAATTGTAGTCATGCTGTAAATGATTTTAGAAAACTATGTCAAATAGAATGTTATTCTCCAGTTGACAACGTAGCTGAATTAACTGCAAGAATAAATGATGATGGTTGGGAGAGTTGTTTTAAAGAGTGGTTAAAAATTTGTAATTTAAACAAAAAAGATGCATTGTTTATTTTGTCAGTTGGTGGAGGAGATATAAAAAAAAAGGTTAGTGTAAATCTAATTGAAGCAATTAAATATGCAAAAACAAAAAAATGTGAAATTTTTGGAATAATAGGGAGAAAAAATAATTATACAGTAAAATCAAGTAATAACATTATTCAACTTGGAAATATAAATAAAAAACTTTTAACCCCAATTTCAGAAAGTTTACAAAGTTTAGTATTACATTGTATTGTTAGTGATAAAAGATTACAAAAAGTAAAAACTAAATGGTAATTTTTTTATTTTTATTAAATAAATATTGATTATCAAAAGTGTAAATTTTATTAACTTTGAATAAAGAAATTTTTTTTTTCTCTTTTATTAAAAATGGTATTAAGTCTTTTGCAAAATCAAAAAATTTTTTTTTTTTAATATCTTTTAATATTTTGGTTTTGATAATATAAATTCCAGCATTAACTTTAAATTTTTCATTATTTTTTTTTGTTTTTTTTTCTTCAAAACTAACCACTTTATTTTTTTTAGTATAAATAATTCCCGAATAATAAGGATTTTTTTTCAAGTAATAGCCAATTGTAAACTCGGAATTGCAACGAATATGCTGATCCATCATTTTGTAATAATTACAATTAGTAATATTATCACCATAAATTATCAAAATATCTTTTTGATATAAATACTCCGACATTTTTAAAACTCCTCCAAGAGTTCCCAAAGGTTTTTTTTCAGTAAATATTTTTAAATATTTTAAATATGGTTTTTCAATCAAATTTAAATATTTTTTATTTTTTAGAAGAATGTTTATATAAATTTTTTTAAAATTATTATCCAAACATTTATTTATCTGAAAATTAATAATGACCTTATTATTTAGTTTTCTAAATGTTTTGGGAGTATTGTTTTTATTTGAAATAAGTCTACTAGATTTTCCAGCAGAAAGTATAATTGCTATCATAAATTTTTTTTAAAGTAACTAACTATATCGTTAGATGTCTTTTCACATGTAATAATTTTACCTCCTAGAATACTTATGAAATTCTTTTTATGAAATATTAAATCAGACAATCGATCATCATTATTATTCTTTACCACAACTCTATTTACATAAATAGAGCCATGATAAATAGAATTTTTTAAAATTGGTAAATATTTTTTACTTTCTTTATTAATATTAAAGTAATTATCATTAATATAGTTAATTTGATTAAAAATATTGTTTTTAGATTTCTTTTTTACAAGTTGGGACTTTGTAACATGAGCAAAAAGATGTTTATTTGAATTTCCTATTGGTAAAAAACTTGGATAGTTTCCATCCATTATTGTCGCTCCTAATTTTCTTTTATTTTTGAATGAAATTATTGAAAGTTGTTGAAGATTGTATTCATAAAATTTCGTATTAATTTTTAATATTTTTAATATCTCATTAATATTTGAGTAAGTGGCATTAATGATAAAATCATAACTCTTTTGAATTATTGTATTATTTTTTAAAAATTCTAAATTAAAACTATTTTTTTTTTTAATAAAATTTACGAGCTTATGATTTAAATTAATATTTACATTTTTTACTCTTTTTTCAGTAATTTTTACAAATTTATTATAATTGTAAACACCTTCATATACCTCGTAAACAGATGAAATTTTCCTTGGATTAAATATACTCTTATAATTTTTTACGATTTTAAATTTCAATTTATTTCTTTCTAGAAAATTTTCATAATAAATTTTATTAATTCTTGAACTTTTAGATATTGCATAAAAATTTTTAAAATTAAAATTGCAGGCATCTTTGTAATGATATTCAAACTCCTTTTTTGATAAATTAATTTCATCTATTGTTTTTTGACTTCTTGGATAGTGGAATCCATAGTGATGTCGATTGTGATTTGCAAAAGTTGCGCCATCTAAAATTTTATTAGATTGATCAAATACATCTACTTTGATTTTTTTCAATTTTGAAAGTTTAGCTGCAGCAGATAAACCAAATATACCTGCCCCAATAATTGCAATTCTCATTAAATGCTTTCTTTACTTGAATATGTTCCTTGTTTAACAAAGTTCCACTTTAAAATTGGTAATTTGAATTTTGAAAGATTGTTAATTAATTTTTTTTTTTTACTTTTATCAATCACAAACATTAAATATCCCCCTCCACCTGCGCCAATAATTTTTCCTCCATAAGCCCCGGTTTTCATTGCTATGTCATATATTTGATTTATTTTTTTATTAGACATATTTTTTGATAAATTTTTTTTTATTAACCAGTGTTCATTAAAAAGTTTACCTACCTTTATAACGTTACCATCTAATAAGTTTTTTTTTATTTTTTTTCCAATACTAACTATTTTATGCATTTGTAGCTCTTTGTTCTTATCAGATATGAAGGTTTTTTTTTGATTTTTTAATATTTGTTCTGAGTCTCTTGTTATCTTTGTATAAAAAGTAACTGTTGAATTAATAAATTTTTTTTTTATTTTATCATCTAAATTTAAATTGTTAATTTTTACTTTACCCTTTTTGTTTATCTTCATTTCAATAAAACCTCCAAATACTGAAATAAACTGATCTTGTAGACCAGAATTTTTTTTTAGTCCTTTCATCTCAAGTTCACAACCAAGCGAAGCTAGTTCGTACTTTTTTAATTTTTTTTTATTTAAAATTGAACAAAATTTTAGAACTGCTGAAATAAAAGCTCCTGAAGAACCTAAACCAGAATTACCTGGAACATCTGATAAGGTATGAAGTTCAATTGAGTTCTTAATTTTAAATTTTTTAAAACATTCTTTAATAATTTCATTTTTTATTTGATTTAAATCATCAACAACTTCATTTTTTGAATAGCTTAGCCATATTTTTTTGTCATAGACTCTTTTTATACCAAATAAATGAATATTCTTATCGATAGCAGTTGTTAGAACATACCCTCCAAATTTTTTATAGTACCAGGGTAAATCACTACCTCCTCCACCAAAGGTTATTCTTAGTGGAGACCTTACATAAAACATAATTTAGAATCTCACTATTTTTTTTGTAAAAAAATTATTTTCAAATTTTTTTTTACAATTAATCCAAATATAAAGTAAACTCAATGTAGAAATATAGCTAATATAAATGAATTTGCCGAATTTAACGTTTCTATTGGAATCTCTGTAATAATACCTGATAGGCAATTCTTTTATTTTTTTATTATTACCTGCAAAATTTAATAAAAGTTCAGTACTTTTCATTCCATCTGACGGTGACTTTAAGTTTTTACTGTATTTCAAAAACAATGACTTATCATACATTTTAACTGATATTTGTGGATCATTTATATTCGTTTTAAATAAAAGTTTAAATAATAATAAATTTGCTTTTGTTAAAAATTTTCTTAAAAAAGGTTTGTTAAAATTTTTTGATTTTTTTAAATTTCTAGATGCACTAACCACTTTATAGTCATTTTTAAAATATTGATCTATTATTTTTTCTACTTCAAAAAGTTTTACGGATAAATCAGCTTCTAAAACCAAAACATTAGAATATTTAGACGATTTTATACCATCAATTATTGAGGAAAATTGACCCTTATGCTTATTATTTAATATTTTGATATTAATTATTTTTTTTAAATTTTTAAGTACATTTAAACTTTGATCAGTACTTCCATCATTAACTACTACTATCTCATAATAATATTTTTTTATTTTAACCCAGTTATGAATTTTTTTTAGTGAATTCTTAATAATTTTTTGTTCATTAAATATGGGTAAAACTATAGATATTTTTATAGGCATTAAATCTTATATTTTGATTTTAGCCCATCAAGATAAAAATCTTTTGCCGTCTCTATAGAATATTTTTTGAGATTTTTCTTATACAAATTAAGTTTTTTGATTATTCCAATCGGAACTGTAATGATGTCACAATTAATATTTTCTGCTTGGTAAATATTTAAAACTTCTCTAGTACTTGCCCAAAGAATTTTGATATTTTTATTATTTTTTTTTAATTTTATTGATCTTTTTAATATATTAATAGGATCTATACCTGTGTCAGCTATTCTCCCTGCAAAAATCGAAATTATTGAGGGGGTCTGATAGTTCAAAATATTTATTATTTTATTTACCTGATTAAAAGTGAATACTGCTGTTATATTTAATTTAATTTTTTCTAAATTTAGTTTTTTTATTAATCTAATTGTGGAAACTCCTTTCGAATTAACAATTGGTATTTTTACATAAACATTATTTCCCCACGAAGAAATTTTTTTTGCCTGAATATACATTTCATCAAGTTCATCAGAAAATACTTCAAAAGATATAGGTTTTTTAATTACTTTAATTAATTTTTTTGCAAATTTTTCGTAATTTTTAACACCAGATTTTCTCATTAAAGAAGGATTGGTAGTAAATCCTTTTATTATCTTAGACTTATTCAAATTTACAAAATCAGAGTAATCTGCACCATCCGCATAAATTTTAATTCTTTTCAATTTCATAAATTAATTTTTCTAATATATTTATTATAGGAAATTGTATCATTTAAATCTTTAATATCCATTTTATTTTTTTTTAATAAACTTACCAATAAGTTTATAACAGTTTCTATTGGAGTTATTTTTATAATATTTTGACGTTTCGAATTCAATAAATTATTATTAACCAATTTTAAAAATTTCTTATTACCATAATATACTTTTTGGTATCTAATTTTTTTTTTAAAATTATTTCCGTATAAACAATTTAAAACTACATTATTTTTAAGTCTTATATTAATAAAATAATTATTAAATTTTTTTTTAACTTTAATTGACTTGATATTAATATTTGAGTAATAATCCAGTAAGGAAAATATGTGTGGAAGCCATTCCCATTTACAGTAACTGAAACTATTTTTTTTACTATTAGATCCAAATAATATAAATATTTTTTTAATCTTACCGCCTCTTATTTTTTTTTTAATTTTTAAATAATTATTAAAAATTTTATAAATATAGTTAACTTTAAAAAAACATTTGAATTTTTTGATTCTAAATTCATTAATATTTTTTAAATTGTGAAATACTGGTTTCTCAGAAATTATATTTATATTATTTAATAAAGCATATTTTGATAATTTTGTATTAATGTTTTTATTTGTAGCTGCATATAATAAATCAAAATTTAATAATTGATTATAATTTACTAATTTTTTAGTATTTTTTTTTCCAGACTTAGTAAAAACTGTTAGATTAAAATTCTTATATCTAGAAAAGTTTTTTGCAATTATATTTCCCCATTTTCCGTAGCCAATAAGGCATAATCTATATACTTTCATATCTAGACAATTTTTTTTATTAAAATCGATATATTTGCTTTGATAATATTATAAATTGTTACTGGATTTAAAAAATAATTTGGAGACCTTTTTTCATAAAAAATAAATATTTTATTTGTTTTTTCAGAAATTTTAATTTTGTTATTTTTTTTCTTCAAAATTAAATGTCTAATTCTTTTTCTATAATTTCCCCAATTATATTTGTTTTTAACTAAATTTAAATTTTCTGATTGAATTTTTTTTAGATATTCTTCATTCAAATTTTGTATTTTTTTTATTCTTTTTACAGCTTCATTTAGAGAATTTAGTGGTAAATAATAAATAGAACTCTCTTTATATCCAGTTTCTTTTGTAATTACTGGCAATAATCCCCAGCTCATCCCCTCTAAAATAGTTGAAGGATTTGCGTCATGGGAACTGGTACTAATTAAAAAGTCATATTTTTTTATTATTTTTAAACTTTTTCTATCATTAAAATTTAGCCATCCATAATTTTTAAAATTAGAAAAATTTTTATTTCCTATTGAGCCAAATAAATTATCATCAAATTTTTTAGAAATTTGCTCTAAATAATGTGTATTTTTTGCAAAATTATTGTAGCTATAATCATTGCCAATATACAAAAATCTTCTTTTTCCTTCTGGATTTATTTTTTTTTTTATAAATGGAAATAATTTATTATTTATACCTAGATCTATATGATCAATTATACCATGCCATTCTTTGAATATAGATTTTCTAATCCTGTTAAACCAATACTTCCCACAAAGTGCTATAAATTGATCACAATATGGAATTAATTTATTTATATAAGATAATTGTAATGGATCTTCATTATATGGTTGAAATATTATAACCTTTTCCCAATTTGGATTTTTTATTGATCTCCTAAAACTTGTGAAGGGAAATGAATTAGGGTGTCCTAATAAAATATCACCTGGTTCTGGATTAATCTTATCAAATGACATCCAGTTATAATTTTTAAATTTATAAACATCGTTTAAAGATTTGTATATTTGATTACCTTCTTCCCAAGGTACAATTTTTTTTTTTAAATCAAAAGGATATACTAAATGAATTGTTTTCAAATTAATTATACTCTTTATAAACTTTTTCTAATTTTTCGTATAAATTATAGTTTTTGAAGATTTTCAATTTCTTACATAAATTGTCACTCAATAATTTTCTACTAACACCGTCAGGAAACTTTGTGTTATAATTTATTTTTCCTTTAAAGTTTGATATTTTTTTTAAGATATCAACAATTTTATTTACTTTATAATCTATTCCATAACTTAGATTTATGTGTGACAATTTCTTTCCAACTAATATTTGAAATTTTTTATCTGATAGTTCAGAAATTATGATAGTTGCTTTTGCAGCATCATCAACATGTAAAAATTCTCTTCTAGGTTTTCCGCTTCCCCAAATTTCTATTGATTTTTTTTTATTTTTTACTGCATAACTAAATTTTTTTATTAATGCCGCAATGACATGACTATCATTACTATCATAATTATCATTTGGTCCAAATAAGTTGGGTGGTACAATACATCTAAACTTTTTTTTTCCCTTAAAAAATTGTCTATTAAAGGATTCGCATAGGACTAATCCAGAAATTTTAGCTATCGCATATGCTTTATTTGTATCTTCAGGTAACCCAGTTAACACGTCTTCCTCTCTAATTTTTTTATTAATTCCTTTTGGATACATACAGCTCGAACCTAAGAATATTAATCTTTTCACTTTATATTTAAAAGCACAATTAAAAATATTGTTTTGAATTGTGGAATTTTTAAGAAAAAAATCTACAGGATATTTTATATTTGCCATTATACCGCCTACCTTGGCTGCAGCCATAAAAACTATATCTGGTTTATTTTTGGCAAAAAAATTTTCTACCTCATTAAATTTTTCAAGATTGAGTTTATCTCTCTCTTCTACAATAATTTTATTTCTTTTATTTTTGATCAGTTGTCTTACTAAGGCAGAACCAAACATGCCTCTATGACCTGTTACAAAAATTTTTTTTCTCATTATTTTTTAGATAATAACTTAAAGTCACTATCAACCATTTTAAAAACGAGTTTTTTAAAATTAGTTTTTGATGTCCATTTTAATATTTTTTTTGCTTTTTTTGCATCCCCTAATAAATCATCCACTTCATTTGGGCGAAAATAACTTTTTTTAACTTCTATAATCTTATCGCCTGGTTTTAATTTAAATTTAAATTTATTTTTTTTATCAAAAGATTTTACTACTCCAATTTCCTTCAAACCTTTATATTTCCATTTAATATTTATAGAAAAATATTTAAGTGCTTCTTCAATGAAATTTTTAACTGAATATTGTTTTCCTGTAGCAATTATAAAATCATCTGGCTTTTTTTGTTGAAGTATTTTATGTTGCATTTCAGCATAATCTTTTGCATATCCCCAATCTCTTAATGCATTTAAATTTCCCAGATATAGTCTTTTTTGTTTTCCTAAAACAATTTTTGATAATCCTATTGTAATTTTTCTTGTTACAAATGTTTCTCCTCTTCTTTCTGACTCGTGATTAAATAGTATTCCATTGGAAATAAACATGCCGTATGACTCTCGGTAATTTTTACTGATCCAGTAAGCAAAAAGTTTAGAGGTAGCATAAGGACTTTTTGGATAAAAACGAGTTTTTTCATTCTGTGGTTTTTTTGCAGCTCCAAAAAGCTCTGAGGTAGAAGCTTGGTATATTTTAATTTTTTTTTTCTTTTTTAAAGAACGTACTGCTTCCAATATTCTTAAGGTACCTATTGCATTTACATTTGCAGTATATTCTGGTTGTTCAAAACTCGTCATTACATGACTTTGTGCGGCTAAGTTATAAATTTCGTCTGGTAAAATTTTGTTTATTACGTAAAATATATTTGATCCATCTGTCAAATCTCCATAATGCAAAAATAATTTTCTACTCTTTTTCCAAGGTTCTTCATATAGATGGTCAATTCTATCGGTTTTCACAATTGAAGATCTTCTTATAATACCATGAACTATATAACCCTTTTTAATAAGATATTCTGCTAAGTAAGATCCATCTTGACCAGTAATTCCAGTAATTAATGCAATTTTTTTCATTATGTAATTTTTATTTTTACATTATTATTTGCTTTTAACAAAATTTATTATTTTTCTTTCGAAAGATAATTTGTTTTTTATCTGAAAAGTTATACTTTTATCTTTAAATTTAATATATCTCAAATCGAAGTCATCGTATCTAATTTCTCTTCTTTTAAAAATAATTTTAGATTTTTTATTAATATTTCCAAAAATTTTAGCTAAATTCTTTATATTATAATTATAATTTGAAAAAACATTTACAACTTTATTTTGATATTTTTTATTTAATAATTTAAAAAAACTTTTACCTAAATCTCTACTAAATAGAAAGTTTCTAGTTTGTTTTCCATCCCCATTAACAATGATATTTTTTCCTTGTAGAATATTTTTTTTAAAAATCGATATAACATCTGCGGATCTATTGTTGTTTCCACAAATAGTAGGTAATCTTAAAATTGTAAAATTAGTATTAAATTTTTTTGAGAAATTCCTAATAATTAATTCTGACGTATATTTTGAAATTTTGTAAACGTCCATGTTTTTTCCATTAACATAGATGCTACTAATAAAAATTAACAATTTCTTATTTTGATTTTTCATAATCTCTAGAACTCTTGTGGCTAAATAAGTATTTTGAAAAATTGTCTTTGATAAATTCTTATTTGCAAAATTTATATCGGATACCGCAGCACTTAATATTATTATATCATTTTTTATTATTTCATTTTTAAGCTTATTATTATTTTCTATTTTCGACTTTATAAACTTAACATTTTTAATTTTTTTTTGTTTCTGATCATAATTTGTAACATTAAACTTATTACTCAATGCTTCGCATAAGGATGTCCCTACAAAACCGCTGCCACCAATAATAAGTATATTTTTATACAATTTCTGTTACTTTTTTAATTGATTTAATTATGTAGTTTAATTTTTTATTATTCAAACCTAAATATAAAGGTAAGCATAATTGTTTTTTTTCTATACTTTCGGCTATAGGTAACTTTTCTTTATAATTTAATATTTTTTTTTTATATTTTTTAAAAACTGGTTGTTTATGACACATAAAATCATAAACTTCGCCAGGCAAATGTATTTTATATTTTTTTAGCATTAATTTTTTAATTTTATTTTTTACATTTTTTTTTAGTAAAATTATGTATTTGTAATATGCGCATACTGTATTTTTTGGAATTTTTATTTTAATATATTTATTTGTATCTTGAAGATATTTGTCATAATATTTTGCTAATTTAATTCTCTCATTAATAATTTTGTCAAATCTTTTAATTTGTTCTAGTCCAAGCAAAGCATGTAATTCACTAAAACGCCAATTATATCCTAGCTCAGTATGAAAATTTATTTGTTTTTTTTGTTTACCATGTTCTCTTAGAATGTTTGCCAGCTTAAAAATTCTTTTGCTGTTAGTTGTAATAATGCCGCCTTCTGCTGAATTAATTATTTTTGTTGGATAAAATGAGAATGCTCCGGCTATACCTAAATTTCCAGCAAACTTATTTTTATATTTTGATCCATGTGCATGAGCACAATCTTCGACTAAAGGGATTTTTTTTTTTCTACATAATTTTAATATATTGTCTAAATTTGCTGAAATAATTCCACCTATATGGACTATGACTACTGCAGCTATATTTTTATTTTTAATTTTATTTTTCAATGAATTGTAAGAAAGGCACAAATCATTTTTATCAATATCACAAAAAATTACCTTTCCTCCAGCGTGCAGAACTGCAAGAGGTGTTGCCATAAAAGTATTTGTAGGGACTATAACATATTTATTTTCAACATTTATTGATCTAAAAATTATTTCTAATGCACTAGTACCACTATTTACAGCTATAGAATACCTTGTGCGAATGATTGAAGAAAATTTTTTTTCAAATTTTTGCACATTTTCAGACATTGTAAAATTGCCATTTTTTATAATATCTGTCAGTCCTTTTTTTATATTGCTTATACTTTTTTTTGAATAAGGTATTTTTAGAATTGGAATTTTCACTTAGATTAAATGTAATTAGTCGATTTATTATTTAATTCATTTAATTCTAAAAACTTTTTTAGCATAGGTTTAGTTATTGTATTGTTAACCATAAGCTCTGGAGATTGATGAAAAAAATATTCCCAAGGTTGTTTATCAAGTGCATGGCCTTTTTCCATTAAATCATTGAATATTTCTGTACCGTAATAAGGAGCAAGAACCGAAAGTGAGTAATAATTAGCGTCTACTTCTTTTGCAAAATCTATTGTTTGTTGTAAATCTTCATCTGTCTCACCAGGAAATCCAGTCATAAAATATCCGGAAAATGGAACTTTATTCGACTTTAAAAGGTTTGCTCCATGAAGCATCTCTTCTCTTGTCTCAAGTTTTTTGATTTGTTTAAGTATTTTATCACTTCCAGATTCAAAACCAAGTTTAACCCTTACACAGCCTGCTTCATTCAATAATTCTGCTATTTCATTATCAAGATTGTCTGTTCGAGCTTCACATTTCCATTTCATATTTAGTTTTTCTTTAATCATCAATCTTAAAATTTCCTTAACTCTTTTTTTATGTACTGTAAAAACATCATCAACAAAATATACCATACTATTATCTTCAATTTTTAATTGATCTTTGGGTGCAGAATTTGCCGATTGTGCAAAATCGTATTTTTTTACGTTATTCCAGTAATTTTTTTTTAAATGTTTCATCTCCTCTATTACAGAGTCGGGAGATCTCAGTCTTGTTGTTTTTCTATCCCAATGGAATGGTGATGCACAATAAGTGCATTTGTAAGGGCAGCCTCTTATAGTAACCATATAGGAAACATCGACTTTTTTTTTTTCTTGGTCGGTTAGTCCATAAAACTTATCTCTTTCTGGATATGGCAAATTGTCTATGTCTTTAATTACTGGTGCTATACCGTTGTTAATTAATTTATTTTTTTTGTCTCTATAAGTTATGCCTTTAATATCTTGTAGCGGAACTTCATTAACTAGATTTAACATAACTTCTTCACCTTCACGAAGTACACTAAAGTCAATATCTGGAAGCTTTTCCAAAACTTTCATCTCTAAAGTTGCGTGAACACCGCCAATCACTTGCTTAATATTTGGTTTAATACTTTTAAGTTTAGATGAAATTATTTTTATTGCACCAACATTCGCTGTATAGGAAGTGTATCCTACCCAATCTGGATCAAAAGCAACGATTTTATCAACTACCTCTTCCCAAACTGGATTATCGTAGTCAGCAAAATATTTTTTGTAATCATCAAAAGCACCAAATATTTTTTTTAGATTTGAATACTTATCTTCAGAGAGGTGATCAGCATTATAAAGCCATGCATCATGCCCATTTTGATTCAGATAAGAAGCAACATATGCAATCCCTAAAGAATTAGCATTATAATGCGAACCTAATAGCCTATAAAAAGGCGGATTAACTAATAATACTTTTTTTTTTGACATCGAAAGTCTACTAATAAATTATTTATAGAAAGCAGGCAATAAAAATATATTTCAATTTTTTTTGAAATATTTGAATGTGACAACTAGAATGATTTTTTTAATATATAATACAAATAAATTTTTAATTTTATTAAATGAAAGAGACTTATTAGAAGCTTCATAAATTTTATTATTAATATTAGATAACTTACTATATTCATTTTTGTTAATATTATAAGAGAGTTTCAAATTATTAATCTGATCAGAATTAAGTAGGATTTTAGTTTCTTTTTTTGAAATAAAATAGTTAAACTCCTCTAATTCTTCAGTAAAGTTTAAATTTGAATAATTTCCTTGATGATTTCTATAAAAAGCTAGAGGACTATCAATATAATTAAAGAAAAAATATTTTGATAACCTTAAAAAAAAATCAAAGTCTCCTAATATTGTTAAATTTTTATCAAACCACATATTATCCTGAAAAAAAATTTTAGCTTTTAACATAACTGTTAATATGCCAATTTTATAATCATCTATTATTTGATCTGTAATATTACCAGAAGGTAATATTTTTTTTGAGTTTAATTTATTTTTTTTTATTAATTGGTTATGAATAAAATAGTTTGAATAAGATACATCAATTAGATTATTTTGTTCAAAACTTTTTACTTGTTCCATTAATTTATTTTTTGTCCACCAATCATCAGTATCTAGAAAGGCAATTAAATCACCAGATGACTCTTTTATTGCTAGGTTTCTAGCATTATACAACTTTAATTTTTCATTAGAATAAAAATATTTAAATCTTTTGTCCTTAAACTTATCAAAAACTTTTTTACTGTTGTCTGAAGATTTATTGTCAAAAAAAATTAATTCAAAATCTTTATATGTTTGAGAAACTAAACTTTCCAAGGAGTTTTCTAAAAACTTTTCTCCATTATGACAATTCTGTATAACACTAACTTTCATTTGAAATATTTAGGATAAACTTTATCTAAATTATCTCTGTCTCTTTTTGTATCCATACACATCCAAAAACCTTTATGTTTATAAGCAAAAAGTTTTTTCTGTTTTGATACCTTTTCTAAAGGATATCCCTCTAAAACTGTAGTATCATTTTTCAAATATTTTAAGAATTCATTTTTAAATACAAAGAAACCTCCATTAATCCAATCTTTTTTAGTTTGTTTTTTTTCCTTAAATGTTTTTACCATATTATTTTTATTAAGTTCTATCATACCAAATCGTGCAATAGGATGGACGGCAGTTACTGTAGCTAATGAATTTTTTTTTAGATGAAATTTAATAAGATTTTTAATATTTATATTTGCTACTCCATCACCATAGGTAAGCATAAATGAATTTTTATTTATCAGTTCATCCTTTACTCTTTTAAGTCTGCCGCCAGTCATGGTTTTTAAACCTGTAAAGTACAAACAAATTTTACAAATTTTATTATTTAATTTAAATAAAATTTTTATTTTTTTTTTATTTCTAAATAAAATTTTTATCAAATTTTTATTTTTTAAAAAATAATTATTAATTATTTGATTTTTATAGCCGGTAGCAATTAAAAAATTGTTTATTCCATATTTAATAAAAATTTTTAATATTTGAATTAATATAGGTTTATTTTTAATTTTAATCATTGGTTTGGGTATTTCTTTTGTATATTCTGATATTCTGGTTCCCATGCCACCGGCAAGTATAACTACTTTTAAATTATCTAAATTCATAATCAATTGCTTTTAAATCTTTATTTGATTGCTCAGATTTAGAATGAATTGTATCAGAAATATTTACAATTAAGTTTCCTTTTTTTGATAAACCTTGAAAAGCAAACCATATTTTTGGTGGTACAATTATTTTTTTATAATTTTTTTCTCCTATTATAATATGTCTGAAATTTTTGGTAATTTCGTTCCAAAATACAAATAAAACATTTCCAAATGGGGTGAATAACTCCATTTTCATTTTTCTGTGATATTTCCATCCTTTAATCTTTTTAAATTTAATATGTGAAAAATACACTTCTTTTATTTTTTGTCTTTTCCCTTTTTTTTCTCTAAAGCCTCTTAAAACTTTACCATTTATATTCTGAAAAAATTTTAATTTTTTTATTTTTATTTTTGCTAACTTTTTGTCCAAACTAGTTTTCTCCTTTTTGCCAAAATTTGATATTTTAAAATCTGGTCAGAAGTTATGACTTTATTATTAATAAAATATTTTTTATACCAGTCTCCAACATATTCTATCG
>Ga0208261_1000099_pt1 | contig 34344 bp, 28 predicted proteins | sample Knorr_S7_td_DCM__FD_185595 | JGI IMG/M metagenome (GOLD analysis project Ga0208261, IMG submission 185595) | Marine microbial communities from Southern Atlantic Ocean transect - Knorr_S7_td_DCM_ad_131m_LV_B (SPAdes) (version 3) | ecosystem: Environmental > Aquatic > Marine > Oceanic | place...
CGAGAGAACATGATCATCCCGACCGCGAATCGTTATCCATGTGGCGATGGGAAATGGGTCGTGCTGAATATGCCGGAAGAAAAAGCGTGGCCGAAGCTGTGCAAGGTAATTGAGCGCGAAGACCTAGTGTCTGATGAACGATTTCAGGACATACGCGGCCGTTTTCAACACATGCCAGAAATCGTCGCAGCAATTGATGAGGCCCTATCTCACAAAAGCAGAGACGAGTGGGGCGAGATATTCGACTCCGAGGGGATTATTTGGGGTCCAGTACTCGGCCTTCATGAGGTAGCCACCGACGCTCAAGCCGAGGCGTTAGGCACGTTTCCTCAGCTCAATAGCGATGAGATTGGTTCGTATCGAACCGTTGCAGCTCCGATGCGATTCGCTGAGGCCGACGTTGGTCCGGGGGGTCCGGCGCCGAAATTGGGGGAACATACTCGCCAGGTACTGATTGACGCCGGTTTCGCCGGTGAAGAAATCGATAACTTGGTCGCCGACGGCGCTGTCGGGGAGTTGCCGTAGCCCGCTGCGCTGCATTCCACTCAGATGGTATGACCTCGTCAAAATTTGATGTCATCGGGGGCAACTATCTGGCTTTGCATAACCCATCCAAGAAGGCCCTTTTGATCCATCAGGGTGGTCATACAACATGCCAGATTGTTGGAAACTCGATGGACAGCTGAGTCGAATAGGATCCATTCGCTTTCTGGTGATCTCAACAACTGCATAGTCACGTCGCTATTTATAAACGGTTGGTCATCATCCGAATTTTCCCATCCCACGGCGGCACCTAGATCACACAGGGTCGATATTTGCTGAAACTTTGATGGCGACTCTCCGGCCACTAGGGGGTGGTCTAGTCGAATCCAAATGAGACCCGGTCCGGGCTCCTCAGTGGAACCTCTAATCACCCGCAGATCGACCGCGTCCGCGTTGAAGCCTGGCCTCGGGTAATCAACATCAGGGTGAGCACCGGGGTTTGCTCGTTCCGAGGGAATTTCAGCTACCGATTCACTAGTCGTATGGAGTCTTTCGGGCGGAGATAACCATTGTGAGGTTGCTCTCGCCAGAACTTTTCCGTGTCGGGCAATCGATGATTGGACGACCGCCGTCCGCTTTCCATTCTTGATGATGTCGCTTGAAGTCTCCAATACCTCGACGGGAACTCCGGAGAGTATTTCCACAGTCAATCTCGAACAAACTAAATCGTCTCGATCGAGCCGATTCTCAATGACCCAAGCAAGCAATCCACAAATCGGACCGCCGTGCATTACACCGTGACTCCAGGGGCCGCGTGTGAGCTCAGTTGCTTGGATGTTGTCGTTTATTCGAACGAAGAGAGCTTCTGGATATTCGTTGGGCGCGGGAGCGGACATCGAACCACGTTAGGGTGCGGGGATGCATCCGTTTCGGTTCGGCGTCCAGTTTTCTAAATCTGCCTCAGGTGACAGCTATAGAGAGGCGGTTCGAAAAATTGAAGATCTTGGGTACAGCACAGTGTTTTGCCCTGACCATTTTGATGATCAGTGGGCACCGACGGTCGCCCTAACTGTTGCCGCGGAAGCTACGAACAGCCTGCGGATAGCGACTCTGGTGTACGACGTCGACTACAGACATCCGGTGACGTTAGCCAAAGAAATCGCCACGCTGGATCTCATCTCGGAAGGACGAGTGGAGTTCGGTATCGGCGCTGGATGGATGCAACAAGATTATGAGAGCGCAGGAATTCAGTTTGACAAAGCCGGCGTCCGTATTGAGCGAATGCTCGAAGCAGTTGACGTTTTGAAGGGTTTATGGCGCAACGAGCCGTTCAATTTCAAGGGTGACCACTACTCCATAAGCGACCTAGAAGGAACTCCCACTCCCTTTCAGCCCGGTGGTCCTCCGGTCATCATTGGAGGAGGCGGGAAAAGAGTTTTGACGGCGGCGGCTCAGCAGGCAGACATAGTGGGACTCAATGCCTCACTCCACGCGGGGTCCGTAGGTCCTGAAACAGCATTGTCAGCTCTAGGAGACCGATTCTTGGAGCGTCGCAACTGGGTTGAGGAAGCTGCCGGGGACCGCTTTGCTCATATAGAACTGCAGATGAATACTTTTATGACGGCGGTAACCAGCTCCACTTCTGAAGCAGAAGAAATGTTCGACGGAATGGCACCTATGTTCGGTCTCACCCCTGAGCAAGCCAAAACAATCCCGATGGTTCTTGCCGGAACTGTCAATGATGTCTGCGAGCAGCTCGAGCGCTATCGCAATATGTATGGAACAAGCTATTGGGTGATCCATGACGGCGAGATTGAGGCCATGGCACCAGTAGTCGCGAAACTATCTGGCGCATAATTCGCAATTGATCAAATGCTGTCTGGGTGTCAGTGCCCAGACCTAAGGTGAGTGGCATGATTGAGGCGCTAGCGGTGTCGTTCGGTCGTGATGCCAACGAGAAACTTGTTGACTTAGTCCGCGGGGCAAAGACGCGAGATGTCTTTGCTCCGGTGACCGTGATCGTCCCATCCAATTATGTAGCAGTGACGCTTAGAAGAGATCTGGCGAGCGGCGATTACGGCACAACGTCTTGGGTGGGTACAGGTCTCGTCGCCACGGACTTTGTAACTTCCTATCGGCTGGCAGAGACACTGAGCGGCGAACAATTTCTGGCTCAGGGGCGACGGCCTATACGAGATGTCGTTATTGGGACCGTTATGCGTCAAGTACTCGCAGAAGAACCTGGCATCTTCCGACCTATCGTTCATCACGCCGCCACTGAGCGAGAGCTCGTCCGCGTCTACCGCGAGCTTCGCGACTTAAGAGACGACGAACTCAGGTTACTAGCAGCCTCAAGTGACCGGAGCGCCGAAGTAGTCCGAGTTTGTTCCGCAGCGCAAAGAAAACTGAAGGATCGGTGGTTCGACGAATTTGATCTGTTCAGTTCGCGAGAGGTGAATACGGACAGGCTGTCTGAGTTGGGAAAACTGATTTTGTTCATCCCACAACAGCTAGCCAACCATGAAATTTCATTTCTAAGTCAACTTTCCAAAATAAGCCCCATCGATGCCTTGATCGGCTTAACCGGTGTAGAGGACGCAGATAGCAGCTCACAACGCGCGGTAACCCGTTTCGGCACCAGCCTTTCACTGCCAGAGGTCAAAGCACCTGCCGTCGGCAAAGTCGTTTCGGTCAGTGACCCCGATGATGAAGTTCGAACCGTGGTGCGGTCGGTGGTTGGGTTACTCGACCAAGGAATGATGGCTAGTCAAATAGCTATCCTCTATCCCCACAAATTTCCCTATAGGCGGTTACTAGAGGAACACCTCGATACATCCGGTGTTTCCTTCAATGGGCTTTCCTCTCGCTCTATCGCCAATTCAATGCTGGGTCGTTTCATAGCAACTTTGCTAGCTATACCTGATAGCGATCTCCGTGTTGACGAGGTGCTCGAATTTCTTGCCAGTTCTCAACTACTGAGGCACCGAGGTGAGGAAGCGGTCGTACCGGCAGTCTCATGGTCAAGAACAGCCATAGCAGCAGGAGTGCACGCAGGAGTTGATGACTGGTCGGAGAAACTTTCTCGGTACCAACTGCAGCTCCTGGCTTCGAGTGGCAAGGAAAGAATGCGCACTGGGGACAACGACGCAGCTGATCGCCGCGAGCAACAAGCCCACGAAGTCAACGAGCTTTTGGATTTTGTCATTGAACTTAATCAGCTAGTGCATCTTGACAGTCTTCCCACAGATTGGTTCGGACTCTGCTCTTGGCTGCAGGAAGTAATCGAACGCTATTTGGGACACATTGATCGATCTGCTTCACAAAAAAGTGATCTCGTTGCAATTGAAAGAGCCTTAGATCAGCTCCGAAGCTTAGGTGCACTCGAGCAAACCACGAGTTTCGCTGTTTTTCGCCGCTGCTTGGAAACACAGCTGCGCGAGAGCAACGAACGCATCGGCAAACTCGGGCGAGGCGTCTTTGTCGGGGACACTCACCAAGCGTGGGGTCTTAATTTCGAGCACACTTTTGTTCTGGGACTAGCTGAGGGTATTTTTCCTCAGCCGCCTCGCCGCAATGGTCTTCTCTCGGACGGCGATCGATCTCATCTGAGTGAAACGCTGAGTGTCTCTTCGGACGCAACACTCGATGATCAGCGACAGTTTTTAGCAATTTTGTCGTCATCGGCCACAAGTACTTTGCTATTTCCCCGGGGGGATCTTCGGCAACAAAGGGAAAATTATCCAGCTCGGTGGCTTGAACAGATCGCCAGTCTCCGCGGGGCCGCTTCGTTGGACGAGGCGCTACACAGCCCGAACCATCCCTGGGCAGAGCATCAGTCCTCTTTTATCGCCGGCCTTCGAAATTCAACCTTTCCAGGGTCATGTCAGGAATTCGATCTCGCATCTCTACTTGAGAACCGAGAACGGGGCCAAGATCTTGGATCTGTTTCGCTGAACAATAGATCTGGGTTCGACCCAGGCCGAAACTTAATCGCTGCTCGAAACAGCAGCAGCTTTACTCGTTTCGACGGCAATCTCGGCGGACTGGTAGATCCGAAGGCGGTAAGAACCAACGTTTTGTCGCCAACTCGCCTTCAAGAATGGTTTCGTTGCCCACACAGTTATTTCGTACGTCACGTATTGGGAGTCGATGAACCAGAATCCTTCCGCCACGAGTTTCGCATTTCGCCAATAGTTCGCGGCTCGTTAATCCATGAGGCAGCCGACCGCTTTTTTCGCGATCAAATCTCCAAGGGTCTGCCCCCAGGTCCGGATCGTCTGTATAGCGAAGACGATCTTTTGTCCATGCGACAGTTCGGTTTAGAGGTCGCAGCAGAATTCGAAACACAAGGTCTAGTCGGGAGACCCCTATTCTGGGACCGAGACCGCGAGCAGTTACTGAATGATCTTGCGGGCATCTTGAAGTTCGAACATCACAGGGAACGGCGCGGAACCGTTATCGCTACCGAGTTAAAATTCGGGTTGCCGGACGCCGAGTTTCCACCGCTTCAACGAGAACTCCCATCGGGGCGAACCGTGGCCTTCCGAGGCAGTATCGACCGTGTTGAAAAAACAGATTCAGAAGTTCTAGTCGTCGTTGACTACAAAACTGGGAAACGTGATGCTTACAAGCAATTGAGTTCAGAGAACCCAATTTTGCGCGGGGCTCAACTTCAACTCCCGCTCTATGCTCTCGCAGCAAACACTCACCTAGGCCAAGGAAACAGCGAGGTGCATGCGAGCTATTGGTTTGCCAGCAACTCCCAACAGTGGGCAACGGTCGGATATCTCGTCACAGACGATGTTCTAGACAACTTTGATAAAGCGGTCGACATCATGGTGAGGGGCATCGAAGAAGGCGTTTTTCCCTCAAGGCCTGAACCCCCCGAATCCAAATGGACTGGGGTTGGCCAATGCGTGTTCTGCAACCCTGACCAACTCGGCACCAAAGCGATAGATGACAGCTGGGAAGTAATTTTAAGGTCTGAACTGCTATCTCCTTACGTTCAGCTATGGGGCGACGATGTCGCGAACGAAGACGAAATTCTCGCAAATGACTAGGAACGTCTTACCTCCTGATCATGAGGCGCGAGAAGTAATCGCTTCAAATTACGGCGAAACTTTGTTTGTTGAGGCCGGCGCTGGATGCGGCAAAACCGAAGCGCTAGTTGGAAGAGTTACGAAACTTCTACTTTCCTCTGACAAGGTGTCCATCGATGATTTGGCCGTCATCACCTTCACTCACAAGGCTGCTTCTGAACTTCGACATCGAATCAGGTCTCGGCTAGAGAACTTGTCGATTAACTGTTCCGAACCCGAAGAATTGCAGCGCATAAAGGTTTCGTTAGAGAAGCTTGATAGCGCTGCCATCTCCACGCTGCACGGCTTTGCCCGTCGTTTACTCACTGAGCATTCCGTTGAAGCCGGACTTCCACCCAGCTTTGAAGTCCTTGACGAGATTTCTAGTCAGGTCGACTTCTTAGCACGATTCGAAAAATTCTTGGATTCGCTTCTTCTAGATTCTTCTTGGTCTCGAACACTGTTAATCGGAGATGCACTCGGCATTAACCCCGCCCGGCATCTCCTGCCGATAGCCACAAAACTTCACGAGATTTGGGATCTGTTAACGCCCAGTGTCACTCGGGAATTGGAACCCATTCAATTTGACGAACTTATTGCTGACGGCCGTTCTTTAGCTGCTAAGGCAGACGCCTTCATCGGCACCGGTGATTCGGACTCTATGACAGAAGCTCTCGACGTGGTGCGTGCATTCGTTCAGGAACTCGAATCAGGGTTCGATGACATCCAACAAATATCCGCCCTGGCAAACGTCAAGATGCATAGCGGCAAAAGAAGGGGTCGAAAGGAAAACTGGCCTGACATTCAGGGCATCAGATCTGAATATGAGCAGTACAGAGAAGCAATCGCATCGTTTCGCGACCAGTTAGCCGATGTCGTCTTGCGACGCCTCGCGACTTGCATCACAAATTTTGTATTGGATGGCGTACGCGAGCAACGAAATCAGGGCTGCCTCGATTATCACGACCTCTTAGTTTCAGCTCGCGAAGCCCTGAACGACCCAGTTCGCGGTCCGTTAATCAGAGAAAAGCTCCGTAACCAATACAAACATCTCTTGATTGATGAATTTCAAGATACAGACCCTCTTCAAATAGAGATTGCCACGCTCATTGCCTCGCCAATCGATACCCAAACTCCAACTTCGTGGCAAGTAACACCCACGTTGCCGGGGCGCTTGTTTTTTGTTGGCGACCCTAAACAATCGATCTACCGGTTCCGGCGAGCGAACATCAGCCTTTATCTAGAGGCCCAAGACAAATATGCGGCTGGCAAGGTTCAACTCTCAACAAATTTCCGGAGTACCCCCGAAATCATTAACTGGATCAACGCGGTTTTCGGAAAGTTAATCTCTCCTCAACCCAACAGCCAGCCCCCCTATTCGGAACTGGTGTCAGTTCGCGAAAGCGCTCCCCTGGGGAACGCAGTCACCATTCTCGGAGCCGAAGCCCACCCGAAATCGGACAAGACCGACGTGAAGAGTGTGGAGGCCCACGACATCACTCAAACCGTCATTCAAGCCATTCGTGAGGGCTGGTCAGTTAACGATAATGGCGAATGGCGGAAAGCGAAGTTCAGCGACATAGCAGTGCTTGTTCCAACTCGGTCGAAGATGGAGAACATCCAACGAGATTTCGAACAGGCCGGGGTTTCGTATCGCCTCAACTCAAGCAGCATTGTTTGGCGAAGCCAAGAAATACGCGACCTAATCATGTGTCTGAGAGCTATTAACGACCCATCCGACTCTCTAGCAACCGTTGCAGCGTTGCGATCTTCGATCTACGGATGCGGTGACGACGATTTGTACCGTTTTAAAGTCGCGAATCCCAAAGCATGGGACTGGGCAGCCACGACCGCTGAACAGCACGCAGCACGCGCAGAAGATGGCAACCCAGTCGCCATCGGCTTGGCTCACCTTGCGGAATTGCACACTCACCGAACGACAATGACCCCTTCAGAACTGATGGGACAAATCATCCAGGACCGTCAGCTCAAAGAACAATGCGTTGCACGAAGGGATCCACGCGAATCTCTGCGCCGGATCCGATATGCACTTGATCAAGCTCGAGCGTGGTCCGACAGCGATAACGGACTACTGCACAAATTTCTTTCCTGGGTTGATCAACAAACAATGGAGAACGCTCGATCTGTTGAAACGATTCTGTCCGAAGATGACCATGATTCGGTCCAACTCATGACTATCCACGCAGCTAAAGGTCTCGAGTTCCCGATAGCGATCATTGCAGGGTTACCCCTTCAGGCACGTTACGAAAAAGGAGTGCAAGTGGGGTTCCCGCCTGGTGCGAGAACTCCCGAAGTGAAAATTAGCAAGGACCTTCAAACAAACGGCTTCGAAAATTGGGCCGAAGCCGAACGACTCTTCGATCACGATGAATCCATTCGAAAACTTTATGTCGCTTGCACACGCGCTTGCGACCACCTAGTTGTCTCAGTCCACCGCAAAGAATCCCCGTCATCTTCCGAAGTAAGAAGTGCCCGCTACCTGTTGGCTGAAGCTTCACAGGGTGTCGAACAGACCGAAGTCGATCATTCTGGTCAAACCAACCTTGTGAGCGAAAAACAAAGGAAGAGAAAGGTCTTACGTCCGGACTTATCCCAATGGCGTAACCGCTACAACCAAGCGATCGCACTGAGCTACCAAAATCGCTTCATTAGCGCGACCCATATCTCTCAAGCAGTTAACCCAGTTGACGGCGTTGCGTCACTCGACCCAGGTCTTGCAAAGGACGTATCCGAATCGGAGTTACCGATACAAGGACGGGGCCGTTACGGGACAGCCCTCGGGCGGGCGGTTCACGCCGTGCTTCAAAGCATTGATCTCAAAACTGGAAAAGGTCTCACAACTCTGGCTGCTATTCATGCTGAAGCTGAAGGCATCTCAGAACTGTCCGGGGAAGTTGAAAGTCTCGTTAATTCGGCTATGCACAGTACGGAGCTCCAACAAGCTATTAGCAATCGCTATTGGCGCGAACTACACGTGGCGTGCCCTATGGGCGATCAGATAGTCGAGGGTTACGTTGATCTGGTTTACGAAAATGACGGGGGTTTGATGGTCATTGACTACAAAACGGACCAGATCCAACCAGGCGAGATTAAAGCCAAAGTTAACCACTATCGCCTGCAAGGGGCCACCTACGCTGTAGCTCTTGAGAAAGTCACTCGTCTACCCGTAGTCCAAGTTTCATTCGCTTTTCTGTCTACTGATTCCGATGCAGTCTTTGCTCCGTTACCTGACCTTCAAAGAGCAATTGCGGAGGTTCATGAAGTTATTGAGCAAGAGGGGGTGGCTGGTAGTCGCCCATAAGTTTGCCGATTCTGCCCGCTAAGGAAATCGTGAGCTTGTCACTGCCGTATGCCCCGACCACTTGGCAACCAATCGGTAAACCCGATGACCCTAATCCTGTCGGCGGCACTGTGGCCGGTAAATACGCCATCCCGACCATCGTCGTCCACTTAACAACGTCAACATAGTTTCGTATTTCACCGTTACATGTAAGGGTTCGGTTCGCAAAGTCACCATCTTGTTGATGTTCAAAAGGGGGCACAAAGCAGACGGGCATGATGATGGCGTCATAGTCCTCGAAAAATTTGGCCCATTTGAGTCGTATCTCTTCGCGTCTCACATGACGATCAAGCCAAATCCGGTGACCTGGTCCGTCACTATCTGTGCTTTGTGAAATAGCGCGCTGCACCAACCACAAACCCAACATGGCTGCTTCTTCAGGATCTATGTCTGGTCTCGCTGATCGGTCGATTGCTATTCCATCATTCTCAAGTTCATCAACAACTTTTTCGAGGTGTGCTCGAACTTCTTGATCGACAGGACAAAACGCGTCGTCTAACCAAGCACCGACTTTTAGGTTCGCGAGATCGGGAGGTGCTTCTAGTAGCTGGGGAATCCAAGGTGGGGAATTCCTTTTCATGATGTCCAGCAGAAAACCTAAATCGGTTGCACTTCTAGCCAAGGGTCCAAAGACGTTGATATCTGCTTCGTTGAGTCCACCTTGGATGTGGTCAAGGTACCCGGTGGTTGGGATGACACCGAAACTTGGTTTATGACCCCAAATGCCATTAAAGGCAGCTGGAAACCGAATGGAGCCTCCGATATCGGTACCGATTTCAAATGAAGTAAAGCCCATAGCTACTGCCGCCGCAGCGCCTCCAGACGATCCGCCCGGCCCACAAGAAAGATTCCAAGGGTTGTTGGTGGTGCCAAATATTTCGTTGTAGGACTGAATATCTCCGGACCAGCGAGGGAGGTTGGTTTTACCCATCACTATCGCCCCTTCTCTTCGTAAGGAAGCAACCACCGCCGCGTCTCGGTCAGGGACATTGTCTTGTAACTCAATCGCGCCACCTGTAGATCTAAGGTTCCGAGTTTCGAGCGCGTCCTTGACCGTTATAGGAATGCCATGGAGAGCGCCTATCAATTTGCCCTTTTGTCCCTGCTCATCAGCGACGTCTGCTTGTTTCAACGCGACTTCGAAGTCCCGCGTCACCACGGCGTTGATCTCTGGATCCAGACGCTCGATTCGCTCTATGAAGTGTTCGGTGAGTTCCCTACTCGAAAGGTCACCACTTCGAACCAACGCTATTTGTTCGACTGTTGATAGAAGTCCAATTTCGGTCATGGAAATAACCCCTTACCTCTCATCCCCCAGCAACAAGGAGAACTTGTCCTTGTTGAGTTTCAGCGACGATAGACACCTCTGCAAAAATTCGACCTAGTCTGCCCCATGTCACCGACTGATCACTTACAGACTTAATTTCTTGCTCTCCTAAGTTCCCCTTATGCCATACCTTCCCGTCTCGGGCGTAGAGCATTGAAGTTCCTGAAGGAGTTACGAGCGCGTCGATCAGAAGCGTCGCACCAGGTGGAATCACTTCATCTCGTTTCAGTCTCTGCCCATCGTGGACTGTGTACTCGCTGTCTTCCGCCATTACCAAGCCGTCCACTACGCCAAGTTCAGTCACCTTTAAATCAGTGAGTGGGGTGCTGCTCCATTTATTTTCGTCGGTGGAGCGGAGTAACAACGATCGCATCACCGGGCCACTTTCGGCGAATGCTGCTACTTCGGGAGACGCGAGTTGGTCAAGCGAGTAAATGACACGACCGGCCTTACGGTCTGTTGCATAGATCAGGCCATCTTCTATTTCAGCTTCAACTGCGTCGACTCCCATAGTTTGAAGAAGACAAAGTGGGTCCACATCTATTTGTTCTATAAGCGACAACACTCGTTCGTGATCGGTGACTCGAAGCCGTGCACTTGTTATTGAACTCACAAGCCCGGGGGGCAACTGATTCGGTACAGCCACGCTTTGCCATTCAAGGCCAGTTTTTACCTTGATCGCTAACTCTCTTGAACAGCGGTCATCTCCTACCCAGCCAGCTACCCGCAAGTACTCTTCTCCGACACCTAGGTCGACTGCAATGACATCTATCGAATCCGGGATCTCGATTTGTCGCCAAGACGATTCGTCTCGCACAAACCATTCGGAAGCCACTCGAGCAACAATTGTGTCTCCGGAGTAGGCATATTCGGTAGTCGCTCCGACAACGGGTCCCTCTAGCTCTACCCAAGGCGCGGTACTAAGGCTCCGTACATTGTCGGATTGGCTGACACTTTCTTCTGCTGTGGCGGGAATCGTTTCGTAGGAAGGGTTACCAGATGCTTCCGAGACGTCGCTACTTTCAACTACGAGATCCTGAGTTTCGTCCGATGCCTCTTGTTGCGCGACGAGATCTACTTTCCCTGAATTTTCATTGGAGCCGGGTAAGACGACGGCGAGAGAGCCGCCGACCAGCGCTACGCCAGCTAGGAAACCCACCCCGGTTAATAGTCGCCTGCGGCGACGTAGTCGAGTTGCTGCACGAATCCGGACGGCGTCTACTATCCCCGGCGTCAGCGCAACCTGTTCTCCTGTGTCTCGCAGATGTTTACGTACTTCATCGTCAAGACTCATCGAAATCTTCTTTCGGTTTAGGAACTTCCATGCCTGACGAGCTGTCTTCAAGCTCACCCGCAAGCTGCTTTAGGGCTCTACTGAGCCGACTCTTAACTGTGCCTGGCCGAAGTCCCAGCGCTTCGGCGGTTTCTTGGATCGACCATCCCATAAAAAATCGAGCAACTACCACTGTGCGATGACCTGGCGTGAGTGTTGCCATTGCTCTCTCAAGGTCAACGTCAACTATTGGGTCTTCCGCCATCTCTTCTTTGACAATCAGGGCTCGCTTTTCCCGTTCTCTTCGCGTTCGCCGTAACCACGAGCGCGCCCAGTTCATTCCGACTCGATAAACCCAGCCCTGCGGATTGGCAAAAGTCGCCACTTCGGGCCACCGTTGACATGCCCTCACGAAGGCTTCGTCTGCTGCTTCAGCTCCGAGGTCCGGATTTCTTAAACTGAGACTCAAAGCTCGGGCTATTTGGTCTCGGTTCTCGGCATAGAAACTGTCGAAGTCTCCGTTGCCGCCCGCTTGGCTCCAACGTTCCGCAGAAGAAATCCGATCTTGACGTCGCGAATCGTTGGTCACTCCTTTACTCCTGGCCATTCCAGCCATTGATGCATCGCTGCGACCGCTCTCTATTAGATCTCTCATGGGTTGAAATGTTCATGCAGCGGCGCCGGTCTCATTTTTGTCAAAGCTATCGGTTGACAAACCTCATCTACCTTCGGGTCGGTACAACTTGATGGGTCCTTGTCCGGTCATTAACTCACTTTGGCGGTGCCATGGTCGCCCTGCATACGCTCCCCCGTCTACGACCATCGCTGTGCCAGTAATGAAGGTGGAATCATCTGATGCGAGAAAGAGCGCTGCTTGAGCTATATCTTCCGCTTCCCCGACGCGGCCGATCGGTTGATGACGCCCGAAGCGGTCGCGGAATTTTTTGCGTCTCTCTTCGTCGAGAGGACCATGTGCCAGTGGGGTCGCGACTACCCCGGGGCAAATCGCGTTGACTCGTATGCCTTGCTGCCCAAGTTCAAGAGCCACAGACTTCGTCAGATGTATGACTGCGGCTTTGGTTGCCGTGTACAGATGCGGGGATTCTCCTGCTTGTAATCCAGCAACCGAGGCCGTGGAGATAATTGATCCGAATCCTTGTTGCTTCATGATCGGGGCAGCGTGTTTCATTCCAAAGAACACGCCTTTGAGCAACACATCGACGGTCAGATCAAAATCAGCTTCACTAATTGATTCAATAGGCCCTCTAGCACCTCCAAAACCTGCATTGTTGAACATCACGTCTAGTCGGCCCCAACCAGATCGGACTTGGTCAACAGCGGCAGCAATGTCTTCTTCTCGCGAGACGTCAACCCTTTTGAATTCACCGTTTGGCCCGAGTCTTTCAGCGACATCTTGACCTTTCGCTTCGTTCATATCGGTGACCAATACTCGGGCCCCTTCTGAGGCAAAGAGTTGCGCCGTTGCCGCTCCCATTCCACTGGCGGCGCCTGTAATGACCGCGACCTTTCCGTCAAGCTTGCCCATCTTGTTCCTCCACAACAGCATTTTCTTCTAAAAGCACTCCCGCTTGTGAAAGAGCTTCGACTTCATGATTGGTTGCTCCGAGCCAACTTTGAAGAATCTGCATGTTATGTTCGCCTCGATATGGCGCCACGTCGCCAGGTTCTATCCCTGAATCGCTCTCAGAGAACCGATATGGAGTCTGTGCAACTCTGCGAGTTGCCCCGTCTCTGGCGTCTATCGCAACCGACGTGCCTCTGTGCATCGCCGTTGGAGATTCAAAAGCTTGGGACGTTGTCTTTATATCGCCCCATGCGAGGTTGCACTCGTCGAGAGCCCGGTACATCTCTGCTCGAGTTTCAAACGAACTGAGGAAGTCGTTGATTGCGGTTTCTCGATAGCTTCGCTTAGTCGGAATGTCCGCATCTTCGGGAGCGCCGTCTTCTATTCCATGTATTTCGTGGAGTTGTTTCCATATCCATCTGAAATCTCCGGCAGTGAGCACGGGTCCATCGACTCCTTCCCACACCAATCCACCAGCCGAGGTGAAGCGAACATCGTCTAAGCCCACGTGGCTCGCGTCGTCGGTAGCGAGGAAGGCGTCAAGCATGCACATATCTATGTGCTGACCCTGCCCGGTGAGCTCAGCCACTCGTAACGCTGCCAGCAACCCGATAGTTCCGTGCAACGACGCATTGGTATCCGCCGCAGAGAGGTTGAGGTCACTAACAGGCCGCTGATTCCACTCAGCGCTGCGCTGCAGCCAACCCGACTCGGCATGCAAGATCGGGGCGTATGCCGCCCTGGTGGATTCTGGGCCTTGCTGCCCAAAACCCGAGATTGAAAGCATGATCAACTTTTCGTTCAACGGTTTGAGGTCTTCGTACGAAAGTCCATACTTTTTCATTATTCCGGGTCGAAAGTTTTCGATAAGAACGTCAGCTTCGGTTGCAAGCCGGCGAATGATTTCAGTGCCTCCCTCGGCTCGAAGGTCAATACATACGTTGCGCTTACCTATGTTCTGTTGAGTGTAGTAACCAGCTAGCCCCGCTCGAACTTTGCCCCAATGCCGTGTTACGTCGCCTTCGGGAGGCTCTATTTTGACTACCTCGGCACCGAGATCGTGCAGTATCCGACCCGCGAAAGGGCCAGCCAAGACTCGACTCATATCCAATACTTTGATGCCCTCAAGTGGTCGCAACGCGTCTCCTTGTACCCCTGAACAGAGATGATTGTGTATTGCAGTCTCGCACGCGAACTTATGTGGAGCTAACGAGGTATGTCACCTTCGATAGTCACTCGATTCATGTGACGTCTCTGGCCCTGATAATCATTCAATGCGTAGTGCTGGACAATTCGGTTGTCCCACATTGTCACCGTCCCCGCTTCCCATCTGACTCGGCAGGTAAAACGTTCTTGTTCACAGTGACGGTGAAGAAAACCTAGGAGCGCTTTGCTTTCGGCTGGGGTCATTCCCTTAATGCTCTCCGTGAACGGCCGATTGACGTATAGAGCTCGCAACTTTGAGTCCGGGTGGGTGCGGACAACGGGGTGTTCTACCAATTGATGGGCGTCATCAGAAACTTGGAGGTTCATTGATCCGCGCGCTGCCTTATATCTGTCGGAGTCCCCGCCCCGACCGTATTGACTCGCTGCTGAATGGACAGCCGTAAGGTCATCAACGATCTCTTTCATGGTGTCCGAAAGCGCCATGTAAGCAGAATGCTGATTAGAGAAGAGGGTGTCTCCACCCGATTGGGGCACTTCAAGTGCGTATAGAACTGAGCCGAGTGGGGGCTTAGTAAGAAATGACATATCTGAATGCCATCCCCCACCAAAGTTGACTGTTTCATGTGGCTCTTTAATGATCGCGACTACTTCCGGGTCAGTCTGAAGTCCTTGTATGTACGGATGAGTTTCAAGTGATCCGAAGTACTCAGCGAAATCTTTCTGAGCTTTTGGAGCGAGGTCTTGGTCTCTAAATACAAGAACGTGATACCGGGTAAAGGCTTCACGAATCTCGTTGATCACCGCCTGGGTGACGTTGGCTAGATCTACGTTGCCGACTTCCGCCCCAAGAGCGCCAGCTATTGGTTCAACCAGCAAGTTGGAGTGAGAGGTCGGATTCACTCGCCCAACTTTAGTCAGCCATTCGCCGAAGCCGTTCCCCTACCTCTCCAATGGCTTCGATGCCTTGTTCGGCGCTTGCTGCAACAGGAGTGAGATTGAAATGGCGACAGCCTGCTTCTAGATAAGGCGCCAGGAAATCTACGATGTCATCGACGGTGCCATGAGGCGTGTATCGCGAAAATTTTTCAAATGGAACTCGATAAAAACCCTCCATGGCTGGACCTACATAGGAAGCTGCTTCAGTCTGATCTTCGCCTACTCCTACCCATAGTTGGATGCCATGATCAGGTTGGATTGTTCGTCCAGCCTCTTCTGCCTCTTGCTTGAAAATCGCTAGCGATTCTGCGTATCTACGCGTCGAACACCAGATACCTAGCCAGCCATCGGCATATCGGCCTGCTCTCTTGAGCGCAGCGTCCGCGCGCCCGCCCACATAAACGGGTATCGGTGGGTCTGGTACGGGCACAATTCTTGCTTGTTCAAAGCTAAAAAATTCGCCTTGGTGATCAACCGTTTCCCCGGAAAGCAAGCATTGGATTATTTGAAGTGATTCATCAGTTCTTTTGCCGCGGGTTCGGGGGTCAACACCGCAAATTTCGACTTCGTGACGGTCGTCTCCTCCTACCCCAATTCCGAAGCTGACCCGTCCGGGTGCCATTTCTGCAAGATTGGCGAGTTGACGCGCCACGGGAATCGGGTGTCGTAGCGGCAGAAGATAGACGCCTATATATATTCCGATTGTGGGATGGAGATTCGCTACGGCAGCTGCGGTCACCATGCCATCGTGACCATGCCCAACTCGAAAACTCACATGGTCGGCGAAGAAGACATGGTCGATGCCTGCGTCAACGACTAGATCTACGACCTGACGCCGCTGTTCCCAAGGGCGAGACCAAATATCGATACCGGGGGTGACCCCTACGCGAACAGGGGTGCTCATGATTTAGGGGCCATGATGAGACATGTGCCTTGAGCGGCGGCAACCATTCGGTCTCCGTTCAGGACGTCAATTCTTACAACGGCAGTGGTCCGAGTCATGGAAATCACTTCCGCCATGGCCGTGCAGGTGCCTTCGCTGACGGGTTTGAGCAGATTGATCTTGAATTCAGTGGTCGCGGCCCATGAACCTTCAGGCATCACGGGATACAGCACCACTCCCAACACATGGTCACAGAAAGCAGATAGGCAGCCGCCATGCATGTTGCCGATCATGGTGATCATTTCGTCCGTCACTGCGAAGGAAGCCACTAGTTTGCCGGGTTCGAAATTTTCGAGGCGTATCCCCAAGAATCCATCTATTCCGCGTTCGGGAATAAATTTTTTGAAGCGCTCAGCCGTTTCGGGGTTCCAATGTTCAAAGGTCAATGCCATGATCGAACCGTAGCGCCCTTGAGAGTCCTTAGGGAGAAGATCGCGCTTCGAAAATGGCATCAAGCCATGAAACTAGATCTCTGATGAATCTTTGGGAGTCCTCACCGCCGGCATGAACGAATCCGTGGCGAGACTCGGGGTAAGTCGTTACCTCGAATATTCCTCCAGCGCGTCGATAAGCCTGTCCTAGGGTTTCGACAATTTCCGCTGGCACGTTCTCGTCTTCGCCGGCCTGCGCGAACCATATTCTGGGCGGTCGCGCAATCGGTTCTTCCGAAACTACCCTGCTAATCGACGCTTCTCGCATAGCTTCTTCGCTTTTGAAGTAGGCAATGCTATTAGTCATCAGTCGTTGACCTAGCTGGTTGTTTAAAGCTTTGGCATAAATGAATCGAGCGGCCGGATCAGTTGGAGCCCAAAACGCGCCGACAGCGGGCACGCTGCCATCGATCGATCGTGGAGAAATCCATTTGTCTTTAGTCCAAAGTTCGGTCCCACTTTCGTCTTCTGCGTATGGCGTTAAGGCTGCTAATAGAGCCAAATGTCCTCCGCTTGAACTTCCGATGGTGACAACTTCTTCAGAGCGTGCCTGTATTTGTCGCGCCAAGAGACGAGCCCAATGAACTGCCGCATTGACGTCGATTGAAGCCGCTGGATGGTGGAACTCCGGCCCGCATCGAAAGTCGATCGCGGCAACGGCGTACCCGGCCTGAGCGAGTTGTTTGTCATAAATGTGGCCCGCTTTTCGGTCGTGATCGCACCATGCGCCGCCGTGCACATCGACAAGTACAGCTTTGATCTCGACAGTTGGAGGAGGGCTCCACAAGCGAACTAAGTAGATTTCGTCTTGTCGTTTCAGGTATGGGAAATCCACGTAGTCGGTGGACATCACCGATCCCACTTCACCGGCAGATGCTTCAAGCCATTTTGAAAATTTGAAACTAAGTGCTCGGGGGTTCCATCGAGGGAAAGATTCGGTAGGCGTGTTAACACTTGCTCAAATATCGCATTCATTTGGCTACGCGCTAAGTGAGCGCCCAAACAAAAGTGAGGGCCTGCTCCAAATGTCACATGGTCGTTTGGGGTTCGTTGGACGTCGAACTTGTCAGGCATCTCGAAGACTGCAGGGTCCCTATTTGCCGCGACGTGGTATATAACGACCTTGTCTCCTTTTAGGATCTTCTGCTGACCAAGGTAGGTGTCTTTGGTCGCTGTTCTACGAAAGTGGATTACTGGAGGGGCGTAACGCAGCATTTCTTCGATCGCCATAGGGAGCGATTCAAGATTGTCCAACAGTATGGTCATCTGTTCTGGGTGGTTAAGAAGTGCAAGCATGCCACCGGGAATCCCGTTTCTTAGGGTTTCGTTGCCTGCAACCGCAAAGAGAAAGAACATCGTCTCGAATTCTTCGGTTGTAATCGCTCCCTGTTCATCGGAGGTGGCAAGCAGGATGGAGACAACGTCCTCTCCTGGGTGGCGTCTTCGGTATTCGGCGAGTTCGCCTGCGTAAAAATACATATCGGCTAACCCTTCGCGAGATCTAGGGTCCGGCATGCGGCCACTGGTATCAGCGGCAATCGTTTCTCTGATCTCGCGAGACCTTTGAGCCATCTCAGTGCCAGTTGAGGGGTCGAACTGGTCAGACGCAGAGTATTCGTCGTCTTGGTAGCCGATCACTCTGTTGCTCCAGTCGAATAGCAACATGCGGTCTTGTTCAGGCACCCCCATAATTTCGGCCAAAGTCATTAGCGGTAACTCAGCTGCTATCTCTTGTGCAAAGTCGGCGCGTCCTTTTGATTCCACTTTGTCAACAATTAGTTTCGCCCGCTCAGCGATACCTTCTTCGAGCCTGGCTACAGCTCGCGGAGTAAAAGACTTCGTTAGTAAACGCCGGAGCCGTGTATGACCAGGTGGGTCTTGGTTCAACATCATTCGTTGAACGAACCGCAACATGTCAGCGGTGCCAGGATCTCGGATTTGTGTAGCTCCTTGATGTGAAGAAAAAGTCTCGGAGTCACGCAACACCCGGTTGACTAGCTCGTGGGTGAGAACCGCCCAATATCCAGGTCCCTCTTCCCATCCCATGACTGACGGTTCCTCGATCCATTGCACGGGAGCAAATGCTCTCATCTCAGCAATGAGTTCATATGGGACACCATGCGAGTAGGTCGCTGGATCGAACAATCGAGTGCTTTCCATGAACCGTTATTAGCACGACTTCAACGTGTATCGGCTTGGGTTCGAGGCAGATGGTTGGTCACACGCTCTTTGACTGGCACTCTATTTGGATGAGCGGCTCGCGCCCCGACGGTCATGAAGGTCGTCGGCGACCCAGATTTTGGCAGTTATTTCGTCGATTCACATCCAACGTGTCCGATCATCACACGCTATTAGCAGCCGCAGGCGTTGCATATTTTTTTGCGTTGGCTCTAGTTCCCGCTGTTGTAGCAATCGTGTCGATTTATGGACTTGTAGCGGAACCTCATGAAGTTGCTGATCAATTAGAACCCCTCACAGATGCGCTTCCCGCTGAGGCCGGGAAGTTGGTGGTGACCCAGCTCCGCGGCGTGACGTCAATCGGAGAGGGACGAGTCGGCATCAGCTTGGCTATCGGACTGTTCGGTTTGTTATGGCTAGTTTCTAACGCGTTCAACTCGTCGGTGATGGCGATACGTATTGCGCACGCGAGGCGCAGTCCTCATAACTGGGTCCAAGGTCGAATTTTCGCTTTAAAGCTGTCACTTGTCGCGATGGTGGTCACGACGGTGGTGATTTGGAGTGTCATAGCTCTACCTCGAACGCTCGAGGCGGCCGGACTAACCGATGGTGCGCGTCCCTGGCTGGAAGTCGCTCGGTGGCCACTAGTTCTAGTACTCGCGTCTATGTCGTTGGGTTGGATCTATCGAATGGTGGTCGGTCCTGCGACACGAACCGGGGCCAGAGTTGTCGCGGTGGGTATAGGCGGCATTATTTGGATCGGGGGCACTTTTGGTATGAGCGTCGCCGCTGCTTCTGCTGATCAACTACAGGCAACATTCGGATCCTTAGGTGCGGTCGCTGTGTTACTTATTTGGCTATATCTTTCAGCTTCGTCAATGCTGCTTGCAGCCGAAGCAGAGTCAGTTCTGGCTGACGCGTGGGGGTCCAGTCCGGTCAGGCGGTCGGGGTGGAGTAGCGAAAACGAAGAACAGCATGCCCATAGCCGAGAGAACGGCGAGGACAACAAAACCTAGACGGTAACTCCCTGTCGTGTCAGCGAGCACGCCTGCGATGATCGGGCCCAGCACGGTTCCCAGCATGACAATCAACGAGCTAAGTCCCATGATGAAACCGAATGAAGAAGCGCCGAAATAGTCAGCTCTTAAGGCCTGCATAAGTGGCCCTCGCGCTCCCCATGCCAAGCCGTGGAAGATGACAAACAATGCGATCATCCATCCGCTTTGGCTGAACGCCAGGATCAGAATTCCGCCCGCGTGACCAAACATTGCTACTGAAGCGATTAAACGCTTGTTGATTTTGTCTCCGAGCGTTCCACCTATTCCCATGCCGACTATTTGCATTACAGGTAGGGCTGCACCAACAAAGCTTGCCTGTTGGAGCGAGTAGCCGCGCTCAGAGGTAAGGAAGAGCGCTAAGTGTGCCATGACTGCTCCCACAACGAACAGTGCGCTCATATGACCCAAAGAAATCATCCAAAAGGCACGAGTTTTAACGGCTTCTTGAGCCGTGAAATGAATTGAGGTGAGTCCTTCGGCAGTAGGAGCATCATCAACCGCTTCAGGTGGCATGCCATCTACTTGTTGGCCATAGTCAGATGGGTAACCGTCTAGATACGCCGCGAACAGATATACGGCGATTCCCGCAGCAACTCCTGAAACTGCTGCAGTGGTTTGCCAACCATGATTGTTCATCGACCATACGACAACTGGTACCGCTAAACCTCCCGCAGCGAACCCCAAACTTCCTGTCGCAAGGGCGCGAGCCCGGCGGCGTTCAAACCATCTCACTATCGCCACGGTCACGGTTAGAAACCCGCTGAGACCTGCCCCAATCGCAATCAACAGAAACGACGCGAAGAACTCCCAAAGACTTCGGATCTGGCTGAACCAGATGAACCCCGCGATAAGGAAGAACGAGCCTATGCGAGCGATTCTTTTGGGGCCGTAACGATCAAGCATCCATCCTTGCAGGGGACCTAGTAGGGCTGATTCGAATCGATTTACAGAAAACGCCGCAGATAAGACTGATTTACTCCAACCGAATTGTCGCTCAAGGACAACCAGGTAGCTGCCCATTGCTTGCATGATCAGGGCGCTTTGAATGAACTGAATCAAGATGCCCGCGTTGACAACTTTCCACCCTCGGAAGGGGGTTCGATCAGCACGCACCGTTACATGGTGCCACCAGAACAACACGTGCGCTGCATTCGTGCAATGAAATGTGAGCGAGCATGAGAGCGCGCTTCGGGAGGTAGGAGTTTCATCCCCCAAGTACCATTGCTCGATGACTTCTACTCACCCAACACTCGTTCTGCTTCATGGTCTCGGCGCGACAGGTCAGGTGTGGGATCCACTTGTGAAGGCCGCTGCTTGGAGCGGTCGCGTCCTTGCTCCCGATCTACCTGGTCACGGTTCCTCAAGCTGGGCGGATACGTATTCGTTCGGATCTATGGCTACGGAAGTTGCTGCATGCCTCGAAAGCGACGAAGAGTATGTGGTGTTGGGCCATTCGATGGGTGGTGCTGTGGGAGGCGCTCTCGCGACCGGATTCTTTGGCCACCCTCCGACTGCGGTGGGCATGGTTGGCGTCAAGTTGGTTTGGACTGAAGAAGAACTACTCAGGCTTCCTGCGGTGGCGGCCAAACCTTCGCGGCTCTTTGAGAACCGAGATGGAGCGGCTGAATGGTTTCTGAAGCTTTCAGGCCTCTTCGGGGTTTTGGAACTCACCAGTCCTATTGTCGAGCGGGGTATCTGCGAGACGTCTGGGGGGTGGCAAGTATGTCAGGATCCCAAAAGCGTGCTCGTGGTTGAGGGGTCGCCCCCGTTTGCCGATGTGCTTCGAGGCCTGTTGGCACCAGTTTTTATGGCAATAGGCGAACACGATCCACTTGTTTCCGCCGAGGATCACGCTGATATGCCTACGGGCGTACCTCACGTTTTTGAAGGTTTGGGGCACAACGCAATGGTCGAGGACCCCTCGGTCGTATGGGACTGGTTTGCTCGCGTAGTTGGACTCAATTGAGATTGGGTTTGCGGATAGCAAGAACAACCAGAGCAAAGGTGCCAAGCATCAGCGTTGTGTGGGTGGCTTTAAAACCTAAAGACCATTGAGAGTCAAGAAGAATATCGCCACCCCGGATGAGCCAATATCCAGTTGACCAAGCTGCCAAGATACCAAGCGGTCTTTTGATGTCCCTTTTCCGAATTCCTTGAACCAAAACGGCTAGCGCAAGCACGAGAAATATGCCGACTACCGCGAGCCGTCCACTCAATCCGAGCGAAGTTAGGTCATCGTTAGTGAGCACGTTTCTGGCACGAGATGCCCAGACCGCGAAGGTCCAAATCAGAAGCGGCAGAACCCGCCAGCTGAGTTGCTTCACCCCTCTTCGATCGGCAACTCGCCAGCAATACGTATGAGTTCTCCACCATCAATAGTCATAGTGTTGCCCGTCATCCAAGATGCTCCAGCTGAGAGGTACAGGGCTGCTTCTCCTATATCTTCGGGCTCTCCCAGCCGTTGTAGTGGAAGCATGTCGGAGATCATCTGCCCTCGGGGGCCATCCCACAAGACCTTTGCGAAGTCGGTACGAATTAGACCAGGGGCGATGCAATTCACTCGAACCTTGGGTCCCATTTCTGCGGCTAGTTGTCTAGTCATATGCATCAGAGCGTCTTTGAACATGCAATAAACACCTAGAGCTTCACTGGTAGTAAAGCCGCCGACCGAAGCGATATTGATGACGGATCCGCCATTGTCTTGCATCCACTTTTGCCATGCTGTTTGTGTCCACTGAAGCGGGGCGCGGAGATTAACTTCGTATGTTTTGTCGAGCCTGGGTACATCGCAGTCGATCATGGGTCCAGCCCACGGGTTCGTCGCAGCGTTATTGACCAAAATGTCGATCGCTCCGAATCGTTCGATGGTGCCGTCGATTACTCGTTCAGCTTCTTCTAGCTGACCGATATGTGAAGCGATGTAATCACTATCGCCTCCGATATCGGTAAGCGCAGCTTCACATTTGTCAGCTTTCCGGCTGGTGATCATCACCTGGGCGCCAGCATCAGCGAACGCCTTGGCGATTCCTTTGCCTATTCCGGCTGAGCCGCCCGTGATAAGTGCTGTTTGGCCGTCAAGTCGAAGATCCATACTGAATGTCCCCTTCAATTCCTTTACTAGTTTTTCCCTATTTCGTTCCAAGGGCCGCTATCTGCTCGCGGCTCTCGTGGCAGACCTAACACTCGATCTCCCACTATGTTTCGTTGCACTTCTGATGTACCAGCGTAAATAGTTCCCGGACGGGCACCAAGCATCGTCTGCACCCATGCAAGAGCTGAAAATTCTGCACCGATGGCATCTGTTTGAATGCCGTGGGCCGCTTGGGCGCCGCTAGGAGTCATGGCTTCTGCCCCAAGAATGTGCATCGTCTTCTCGGTAAACCACTGGTGATATTCACTCCAGAGCAGCTTATGAAGAGACGACTCTGGACCTGGTGGGTTCCCGGCGAGCACCGAGGTGACCTGCCGTTGACCCATCCACTTCATTATCTCAACTTTGCTATGTGCTCTTGCGAGATCTTGTCTCATTAGTGGGTCAGCTGTGACCCCGCTATCTTGAGCTACTAAACGCACTCGTTCGAATTCGTCTCGGAATCTCACTGCATCGGTCGTAGCGCCGTGTCCCCGTTCGAAACCGAGCAACACGTTTGCGACTCGCCATCCATCGTTTACATCACCTACTACGTGATCTTTGGGGGTTTTGGCGTCGGAAAAGAAGACTTCGTTGAAGTCGTGTCGGTTGCTGATGTTGATGATGGGTCTGCACTCCACCCCATCCTGGTTCATGGGAACTAGTAGAAATGAAATTCCCTTGTGTTTCGGGGCTTCGGGCGCTGTTCGGCAAAGTACGAATATCCAGTTGGCGGTGTGGCCGCTCGAGGTCCATACCTTTTGGCCGTTTACCACCCATTCGTCTCCGTCGAGCACAGCGCGAGTGCCAAGATTGGCCAGATCTGAGCCACTATCGGGTTCGCTGTATCCCTGACACCAACGATCTTCGCCGCTGATTATTCGGGGAAGGAATTGTCGCTTTTGTTCTTCGGTGCCGCATTGAATGATCGCGTTTCCAACCATCGTGATGGAAAATCCGTCGTTTTCGTTACCTTCGGGCACTCCAGCCTTCGCGAATTCTTCGGCAAGGACGATGCGTTCGACTTCACTCAGACCAGCGCCGCCATATTCTTCGGGCCATGACACAGCAAGCAGCTTGTTTTCGGCTAGCAGGGAACGCCACTCGTCGATGAAAGTATCGCGGGAGTTTTCGTCCAGCGCACCAAGGCCACTCCAGTTCGGGGGCAGATGTTCACCCAAGAAAGCCTGGATTTTCTGTCTATAGCTTTCGGCTTCTTCGTTGTAACTGGGACGCATTTCTTTCCTCTGGGGTTGGGGTTTAGTAAACCTGCATATCGGTCGTGAGCGATTGTTTAGCGCAAATCTTCTATGTCATGGTCGGTAAGTGAAAGATGACGGGCCGGTGGTTATTGCCCGTTGAGCTAAATCAACCCACTCACACAAGATTGGGCGGGTATCCCTTGGGTCAATTATCTCTTCGATCTCAAAGAATTCTGCCGCTCGGTGGGGGGATCTGACTCGGTTGAGGCGCTCTCTGATTTCTTCGAGAAGAGTCTCGGGGTCGTCGGAGTCGGCTAGGTCCTGCTTGTAGGCGACCTCAATGCCGCCCTCTATGGGCAGAGAGCCCCAGTCAGCCGATGGCCAAGCGTAACGAAGACTGTGGTAGCCGGGTTTGTTGTTAGCAGCGCCGGCCACTCCGAAGGCTTTTCTTATGACGACACATGCGAATGGAGTGGTGAGTTGCCCTAAGGCGGCGAGTACTTGGGATCCGTATCTGATAGTGGCCGTCTCTTCGGATTCCTTACCAATTAGAAACCCGGGGCAGTCTTCAAGGTGAACAACGGGAAGGTGAAAGGTTGAGGCAGTGTCTAATAGGCGAATAAGTTTTCGGCAACCGTCAGCGGTCCAAGCTCCTCCGTACTGGTAGGGGTCTTCGGCAAATACTGCTACGGGAAAGCCGTTCAATCGCGCAAAACCGGTAATGATCGATTTGCCCCACGAACAACCGATTTCGAAGAACGAATCGGAGTCAAATACGGAATCGATAATTTGTCTCATTTGGTAGACGCGCCGCGGTTCGCGCGGAACGATTGAAAGCAAACTTTCGTCTTTTCGTTCAACTGGGTCGGTTGGCGTCGCGCGTGGTGCTAATTCATCAACATTGGATGGAAGGTATGAAAGAAAATCTTTGGCCCTCTGGAAGGCTTCAGACTCCGAGTCAACAGCGTCGTCAATGGCACCGTTTGCTGTATGAATGTTGGCGTGACCGAGTTCTTCTTTCCCGTGGTCTCCTAATTGAGCCTGTTCCACCAATGCTGGGCCTGCGATCATCATTTGGGCGCTTTCCCGAACGATCACCGAATAGTGAGAGGTGGCAACACGAGCTGCCCCGATGCCGGCAACCGACCCTAAGGCTAAGGACACAGACGGGGCCACTGCGAGATGGTTCACTATTGTTTCCCACCCTTTGAGCTGGGGGATATATGTCCGTCCCGCCATTTCAATAGTCTTTACCGATCCTCCCCCGCCCATTCCATCTACGAGACGAAGATGGGGAAGCTTCAATTCCAAAGCCATGCCTTCTGCCGTGTCGCGCTTTCCAGGGATAGTTGCATCAGCAGAACCACCTCGAACCGTGAAGTCGTCACCAGACAACAACACCGGGCGATCAGCGATACGGGCTAGTCCGAAAAGAAAGTTTGATGGGGTTAAGGCAACAAGATTTCCATCATCGTCATATTGTGCGACTCCGGCAGTCTTGCCGATCTCGTGGAAAGAGTTTCGATCGGCGATCTCATTAATTCGTTCTCGGATGGTCAGCTTTCCGAAATGGTGTTGGCGCTCTACCTTGTCTGCCCCACCGAGCTCATCAGCAAAGGCTTCTCGTTGCCGTAACTCATTAATTTCGGATTCCCAACTCACGCTTAATTCCTATCTAAGGGCGGTTTGGCGAGCCTAGAGGGCCAAGCAGCCTCTTAGCTCGCTAAGTTGCTTCTTGTGTCAGATGTTTTTCGGAAACTCATGGACCTCGAGCGTGTTGGTGACACCACATTTGTGGCTCCAAGCGCCCCAGAAAAAGGAATACGAACGTTCGGAGGTCAGCTCCTCGCCCACACATTGCGGGCCGCTCAGTTCACCATCGATTCAGATAGGTTCGTTCATTCATCTCATTCTTATTTCTTGCGACCTGGGGATGTAGAACTTGAGACCGAGATGGAAGTCGAAACGATCAGAGACGGCAAAAGCTTCAGCGCTCGCCAAGTAGTCGCGTACCAAGAAGGCAAAGAACTATTTCGATGCATTCTCTCCTTTCAGGTTCCTGAGGTGGGCCTTGAGTGGTCTCCCCCAACTCGTTTCAATGTTCCACAACCCGATGACGACTTAGTGTCGTATTACCAATTCTGGGAGTCACAATCCCCGGATTTAGAGGGTCCATGGCATGGGAGGGATCGGCCAATGGACATTCTCTATATCAACCCGCCTGACGGGCCTGAGGGATTTCCCATAACGGAACCGCAGTTAATGTGGATGCGCGTCAATGAGCCTCTGGGTAGAGACCGACAGTTACACGAATCGGCGCTTGCCTATCTTGCCGACGCCACCCTGATAGATCATGTTTTGTTGCCTCACGGCTATCGCTGGCAAGATAACCGTTTGAGCGGCGCAAGTTTGGATCACTCAATGTGGTTTCATCGTCCGCCAGATGCTGGCGACTGGCTTCTCTACGAACAGAAGGTAGAAATTACCGGGGCAGCGCGCGGTTTGGGTAGTGGACGCTTCTTTGATCGGAGTGGCAACTTAATTGCTACATGCGTGCAGGAAGGTCTCATTCGCTGGGATCACCAGCATTCTTAGCATCGCAGAACTAGGTTCAGTTTATGGAGATAAACCTCAGTGGACGTCGTGCGTTGATTACAGGGGGAAGCAGGGGTCTCGGTAGAGCGATGGCCGAATCTTTTGCTGATGCTGGTGCAGATGTGGCTGTTATCGCCAGAGATCCTGAGGCTTTGGCGGACACCCAAGTCGCCTTACAAAAGGCACGTCCTTCCGGGAAGTATCTGGCTATTTCCGCTGACGTAGGTGACGTGAATGAGGTAACCCGAGCCCATAGCGAGGTGACATCGTTTTTGGGGCCAGTCGATATTTTGGTCAATAACGCGGGGACATCTAATGCAAAACCGTTTCTGGAAGTCAGCCCTGAGGATTGGTTAGACGACTTTAACCTCAAGTTTTTCTCTGCTGCGCAACTGTGTCGCCTCTGCATACCCGATATGCGAGATCAACGCTGGGGGCGCATCATCAACACTTTGAACTCTGCGGCTAAGGCACCCAGCGCCGCAAGTTGCCCTACATCAGTAGCGCGAGCCGCAGGAATGGCGATGACCAAAGCTTTAGCATCGGAGTTCGCGTCCGACGGAGTTTTGGTCAACGCTCTGAACACGGGCTTTCTCGTAAGCCACCAGTGGGTTCAGCGGTGGGAAAACGATCCAGCGGGCCGAACCTTCGATGAGTTCGTAGATGAAATCGGTCGCCGAATTCCAATCGGGCGTATGGGGGACGCACAGGAATTTGCGAATCTTGCCCTTTTCCTGGCTAGTGACGCTGCCTCGTATCTGACTGGCGCGTCCATCAACATAGATGGTGGACTCACCCCTGTTGTGTAAAACGACGCGTTATCGTCAAGGGAGCTACTTGTTATCAGTCCACCGCAAGGCGGGAAAGTGACTGGTTTAGATCTTCGGGAGGTCGAGTCGGTTTCCCATTAGCGTCACAGATTCCCAAGGTGATCTGAGCTTCAACAAGCACAGCGCCATCGCTTTCTCGAAGAATTTGTTGTCTCCAATTCGAGCTGACGCGTTTCATCTCTTGAATCTGTGTTTCGACAACTAGTGAGTCTCGAGCTGTGGCTGGCTGGCGGAATTGCACCTCCAGTTTGGTGACAACAATTTGAAAACCTCGATCGCTGAGATCTGAGAGGGACATGTCGATGTCGTCCAAGGCGACGCACCGCGCTGCCTCAAAATAAGCAATGTAGGCCGCGTGGTTGACATGGTTGTAAGGATCTAGTTCTCCGAATCGAGGAGTGATTGTTGTTCGGTGTGCTGCCATGCACAGACATTACGTTGAGATTTACCGCAACGTGTATAAGCATCACTTCAGTTAGTGAACTCCGCGCGCTGTCCTCCGCTAAGACGCATTAACTCTGCAGTCTGCATCGCAAAAACCGTGTCTGGAGTACCAGCGGCTCCCCAGGCCATTTCGTAGCGGTAAATGTTCTGGTCGATCCAGCAGAAAAGCTGACTCGCATGACCAAAGGGCGGGACGCCACCGATCGCGAAGCCAGTCGCCTCTCTAACTATTTTTGCGTCGGCTTTCCCAATAGTTCCGCCACATAGGGCGCCAAGCTTTTCTGTGTCGACTTGTCGGTCACCTGCGGTGAGCGCAAGAACTGGTTGCTCTTCACACTTGAAGACCAGCGACTTGACGATCTGGCCCAATTCACATTTGAGAGCCGCCGCGGCTTGGGCTGCGGTCCTGGTGTCTTCTGGGAATTGAACTATGTCCGGCGCAAGTCCTAAGCGAGTTGCTGCAGCGCTAAAGCGCTCATTGGCCGAAGGGCGGGCCACTGGCTACTCAGCCCACGCTTTCACTTTTTCGATAACTTCAAGAGGGTTTTCGGTATCGCCCGGGATATCGATGTTGAGGTATGTGACTCCAACCTCTTTATACACCTCAATCCGTTCGCGGACTCTTCCCTCATCACCCGTCAAGCTGGCTCGGTCAATGTAATCATCGGGGACTTTCGAAAATGCTTCATCTCGTTTCCCGCTCAGGAAGAGATCTTGAATTTCTTGTGCCTCTTGCTCATAGCCGTAACGTTTGAAAAGGTCGTTGTAGAAATTTTGGTCTTTAGCTCCCATTCCCCCTACGTAGAAACCTGTGTTGTCTCGCACCGCTTTTCTGGCTGCCTCTACGTGCGGTCCGTCTCCGAGAGCGACGGTGCCCCCGGCCACGATTTCTAGTTGACCCAAGTCCTCTGACCTTTTTGCCTTACCGGCATGCAGGGATTCTCCCCACACATCATGAAATTTTTCGGGGAGGAAATGTATTGGTTGCCACAGATTGGCTAGTTCCGCTGTCATCTCAACGTTTTTAGGTCCAATAGAGGCAACTGCAATAGGTATGTCTTGACGGTATGGCTTACACATCAACTTCAGAGGCTTGCCGAGACCAGTGCCTTCTCCATCAGCTAGTGGAAGGTTAAAAGCACGACCTTCATGTTCGACCTTGTCACCTGACCAGACTTTGCGACAGATCTCAATCACATCTCGTGTCATACCGAGTGGCTTCTTAAAGGGCACTCCGTGCCATCCTTCAATGACCTGCGGGCCTGACGATCCAAGCCCAAGAACAAATCGGCCTTCGGAAAGGGTGTCTATCGTGATCGCGGTTTGGGCAATTAAGGCTGGACTACGCGAATAGACCGGCAAGATGCCAGTCATTAGTTCCATTTTCTTTGTTTGCCCTGCGACAAACGCCAGCGTTGAGACCAAGTCGTATCCATAGATCTCTCCACCCCATACGAGATCTACCCCTGCGCTTTCCAAATTTTGAGCGTGGCGGGCCAAACTGCTGGGTTCAAGGCTTGCACCGGCCCCAAGGGCCATCGAAATTTTCACGGAACTCTCCGATCGTCGTGACCTCGTTACGAGATTCGTTCACCAAATGAGGCGTGAGGTCAACACGAATAGTAGGAAATAGATGCCCCCATTGTGAAATGGAGTCATTATGACCGACATAGACATAGCAGACGAGATGCTCGCGGCGTTGAGAAATTGGGTTGACGCAGAAGTGATTCCTCACGCTTCCGAGTTCGAACTGCCTGATGAGTACCCGACCGATATGGCGTTACAGATGGCCGACTTTGGTTTGTTTGGAGCCACAATTCCCTCGGAGTTCGGTGGCCTCGAATTGGACAACATGACGTACGCCCGGGTAATTGAGGAGCTCTCGCGTGGGTGGATGTCTCTTGCTGGAATTATCAATAGTCATTTGATTTGCGCAAAGCTGATCAGCAAGTTCGGTTCCGAGGAACAGAAGTTGAAGTGGTTGCCCTCTATGGCTGCGGGTGAACTTCGAGGCTGTTTCTCTTTATCGGAACCAGATAGTGGGTCCGACGCTGGGGCTTTGCGATGTCGCGCTGAACGCGACGGTGGTGAGTGGGTGATAAACGGCACCAAGATGTGGGTAACTAACGGCGAGAAGGCTGGTGTTGTCGCGTTACTAGCCCGCGTACCCGATGGTGAGGAAGAGAACTCAGGTGGTATTACGTGCTTCATTGTTGAGAAGACGCCCGGCCGTGAAGGCAGCGAGGGCATAAGTATCAGCCGAAAAATAGACAAGCTCGGGTATCGCGGCCTAGAGACAGTTGAAATGTCTTATGTCGACCACCGACTCAACCACGATCAGTTACTAGGTGGTGACGAAGGGATAGGAAACGGGCTTCGCTGGGCGCTATCGGCTTTGGAACTTGGGCGCATCAACGTCGCAGCACGCGGTGTGGGCGTTGCCCAAGCGTCATATGATGCCGCCTTGTCGTACGCCAAGGAGCGCGAAGCCTTCGGTCGGCCAATCAGTCAACATCAAGCGATCGCTTTCAAGCTGGCAGAAATGGCAACGAAACTAGAAGCGGCGCGCCTCCTTACCTATGAGGCAGCGCGGAAGGCAGATGCTGGTGAACGCGTCGACTTAGCAGCCGGAATGGCCAAACTGTTCGCTTCTGAAACCGCCAGTGAGTTGGCACTTGACGCTATGAGAATTCACGGAGGGAACGGCTTTAGCACTGAGTACCCGGTTGAGCGTTATTACCGAGACGCACCGTTAATGATCATCGGTGAAGGCACCAGTGAGATCCAAAAGTTGGTCATAAGTCGAGCCTTGCTAGCAGACGATTAACCCAAAAACTGAAGGGCCGCCGGAGGAAATCCCCGGCGGCCCTTTCAGAGCGTCTAATTATTTCAAACGCATTTGATGGTGGTCAGAGCCCTTATCGGCAACCACCGTTGTCTTTGTCCCAAGCACAGTTGGGCGAGGCTCCATTTGCATCGACGACGTCGCCGACCATGGTCCAGGTTTGCTCAGTCGCATCAAAGATACTGAAGTCCGAACCTTCTACGAAGTAGCCATCAGCTGCGCCGTTCATCGCCAGGGTAATACCGTCAAGGGTCAGTGGCCCATAGATGTCGATATTCCTAACAGCCATGATGAAGTTGGTCCTGGTCAGACCACCGGGCAGTTCAGCTGCTACTCGCAATGCCTCCACGTGCGGATAGCCGTATGTGTAGCCGATTCCGTACAGCGAGATAGCTGGGTCAAGTCCAGCGTCTTCAAGATTCTCATTCACGAATTTGATGAACGGTTCGTCCATGTGCTTCGGGTCGGTGGTGTCCTTGCTACCGCCGCCGACAATCCACCAGCCATCTGCTGCCATGCCGGCAGGCGCCATATACGCGGCGATGCCTTTGCAGACAGAGGGAGTAAATGCCGCTTCTAGGTCTTCAAGCAGACCTGCAGCCTCCACTTCCTGAATTGCAAGCAAGCATGGGTTACCAGCGGTCATGGAGATAAACACATCCGGTGAGAATGCTGCGATGGTGGTCACCTCATTCGTCAGCGTCGGAGCTGCCGGGTCGTGACGAACTGGAAGGTATTCCGACACCACGTCTGGGTTTCCTTCGGCATAGGCCTCGAAGCCCAGTTCGTATGCAAGGCCGAAGTCATTGTCCATAACCAGACCGGCAACCTTTACTGGAAGCTGATCAGCAAGATTCTGTTTGATCCAGGTACCCCACAGAATGGCTTCAGTTGAGTAGGACAGTTGAAGGCCCGTGGTCCATGGGTGATTTACGGGGTCGCCCCAAGCTGGGTGTCCGGTCATCACGAATGGATGTGGGATGCACTCAGCATTGATTTGGTCGTACACAGCGAGCGTGTTCGGTGAACCAAGAGTGAGCAGAGCAAAGACGTTCTCTGATTCGATTAACTCATCAATGAATTCGATCGTCTGAGCGGCTACGTAACCGTCATCCTTAACGAGGAGGGTAACGTCTCGTCCAGCAACGCCTCCGTTGGCGTTAATCCACTGCAGGTAGTTATCCCAACCGACAGCAATATTGCCGTATGCGGCAAGGTTGCCTGACTGAGCGGTGGTGTGACCAATGCGAATTTCGCTATCGGTGATACCAGTAGTGTCGCTCCAGTCCGCTGGGCAATCATTCATGTCGATTTCAAATCCAGCTGGTCCTCGGAGAATGCCGTCGTCACCGACGCCCCATTCACCGGCATCCATCTTGGCTGTGATCTTGTCAACCATTTTCTGCCTGTTGTATGCAGCTTCTTCCCAGATGCCGTCAAGAGTGCTCCGATCAAAGGTAGGAGCGTCGTCATCGACCTCTTCCTCTTCATCATCGCCTTCTATCGCTTTTTCAGCAGCATCTTGGGACAAGCCACCACCAATCGAGGTGTCTTCTTCTTCTTCTTCACCATGGTCATCTTCACCATGGTCGTCAGCAGTAGCCGTAGCGCTTTCGCTACCACTGCCTGAAGAGTCGTCGTCGCTGCTCCCGCACGCTGCCGCCACCATGGCGAAAGCGAAGAGGAGGGCGAGGAGACGTAAAAGATTTCGTCGAATGCCCATCGGCAATTCCCCCTAATTTCTTTTTGAGTTACGGCAACGCACGGTGCGTTGCCTTACCGAACACTTCGTAAGTGCACTGGCGAAACTCTAGGCGGAACATCGGCGGCCGTCATCTGGAAATGAGGCAACGTCGGGAATCGCAATCTTTTTGCAATAGTGCTCACAAAGAAGATGGGAACCGCCGAACTTTCATTCAACGGTTCCCATCTTCGGTTTAGACCCGGAGGGGTCTAGTTAGTTTTTGGCCGACAAGTTACCGGCATCCACCATTGTCTTTGTCCCAACGGCAGTTCGGAGAAAGACCATTGGCGTCGACAAGGTCTCCGACCTGCACCCACGCCTGGTTAGTGGCGTCGAACTGGCTGAAGTCTGAACCTTCAACGAAGTACCCGTCGCTGGCTCCCCACGCGCCGAACTCAATTCCTTCTTGGAGTTTGGGGTGATGACCCGAGAAGGTTCGAAGAGCAAGTATGAAGTTGCTTCGGCTTAAACCTCCGGGCAGATCTGCTGCTACTCGTAGAACTTCGTTGTACGACCATCCATAGTCGCCGAAGCCCGTGCCATAAAGACTCACTGTTGGATCAAGACCGTCCGCAGCGAGCGTGTCGTTGAGGAACTTGATATATGGCGCGTCAACGTAGTTGGCGTCGGTGCTGTCTATCCAGCCACCGCCAGCGATCCACCAGCCGTCTGCTGCCATTCCTGCTGGTGCCATGTACGCAGCAATTCCCTTACAGACCGAAGGGGTAAATGCGGCTGACAACGTGTCAAGAAGGCCTGAGGCCTCTACCTCTTGGATGGCCAACAAGCACGGGTTGCCAGCAGTCATTGAGATGAAGACATCGGGCGCAAAGGCGGCGATGGTGGTGACCTCATTGGTGAGCGTCGGTGCAGCTGGGTCATGACGAACCGGCAGGTACTCGGCGACAATGTCCGGGTTATCTTCCGCATAGGCTTCGAAACCAAGCTCGTAGGCCAATCCGAAGTCGTTATCCATTACGAGGCCGGCGACCTTTACTGGAAGCTGGTCAGCAAGATTTTGTTTGATCCAGGTTCCCCAAAGAACGGCTTCGGTGGAGTACGACATGATCATGCCGCTAGTCCATGGATGAATCTCGGGGTCGCCCCAGGCAGGGTGCCCGGTCATCACAAACGGTTGAGGAATGCACTCGGCGTTAATCGTGTCGTAGACGGCGAGGGTATTGGGGGATCCAAGAGTCACAATCATGAACACATTTTCGGACTCAATGAGCTCGTCGATGAACTCAATAGTTTGAGCTGCGACATATGCGTCGTCTTTGACGATGAGTTCGATATCGCGTCCGTCGATGCCACCATTTTCGTTCACGTAGTTGTTGTAGGAGTCCCACCCATAGGCGATGTTGCCGTAGGCGGCGAGGTTGCCGGATTGGGCTGTGGTGTGGCCAATTCTGATTGCGTCAGCAGTCAGTCCGCCGGTATCGCTCCAGTCAGATGGGCAGTCGTTGAGGTCAATTTCGAAACCGGTTGGGCCTCGAAGGATGTTGTCGCTTCCGACACCCCATTCACCGGAGTCCATTTTCTCGGTAATCATGGCTACGAGCTTTTCGCGGTTGTACGCCCACGATTCCTCTAAACCTTCCATTGTTGATGTATCAAAGCTGGGCGCTTCTTCATCAGCTTCTTCTTCAGCGTCGTCATCGCCTGAAACGGCTTTCTCTACCGCATCTTGGCTTAGACCGCCACCGGTCTCCTCTTCTTCGTGGTCATGGTCAC
>Ga0208261_1000101_pt1 | contig 34041 bp, 35 predicted proteins | sample Knorr_S7_td_DCM__FD_185595 | JGI IMG/M metagenome (GOLD analysis project Ga0208261, IMG submission 185595) | Marine microbial communities from Southern Atlantic Ocean transect - Knorr_S7_td_DCM_ad_131m_LV_B (SPAdes) (version 3) | ecosystem: Environmental > Aquatic > Marine > Oceanic | place...
CGGGCATCCGTTCGGCAACAAAGAAGTCGTAGAACTCGTCTATCCCGTCAACAGCTAGTTCGGCGTTGATGGGATTCCTATCGGCGTGCACCGCTTCTATATCCCACCGGTGCATCGCTGCTTCTTGAGTCATTCTCCGCATCCAAAAAGCTGCTGTCTTGATTGAACGGCTCGTTGTCCAAATTTCGTCATCTGGTTGGTGGCTCCACACGACTTCGGCTAAGTATTCGGAGTTTGATTTGAACCACTCCGAGAGCTCTTTCGTGTCGGGATGATTGGCCGGGTCGTTCGCCCATCCCGCTACTCCGTTGTCGCCGAGTGGCCCATTTTGAGCAATTGATTGAGCGACGAATGAGAAAACTGATCCCACATGAATGATGGCGTCCTTTGCGGTCCAGTCTGCGATGTGTGGCACCGGGCCTTGCGTGTCTTCGCTCGCAAGTGCCGTTATACGCTCGGTGGCGGCTTCGAATTGTTCTCTATAGAGATGTGTTCTCATTTGATCTCCTTTAAGGAACGGGGGTCAGGTAAAGATTCCACTTGATATCAGGTCCGCTGCCTCATCGGAAGTGCGTCCAAGAGTTTCTGTGAGCACTTCGTAGAGATGTTCGCCGGCTGGTGGAGCGGCCCAGCGGGCAAACCCTGGTGTTCGAGATAAGTGAATTGCTGAATCCTCTATCCAGACCTTGTCGTGATGGGGGTGTTCGACTTGGCTGAACGCCTTCCGGTGGTTCAACTGTAGGTCCTCCACTACTTCGGGCGCATACAGCACCCGGTGCGCAGGAACTCCCAAATGCTGTAACTGTGCTTCGAGTGATGCGCCATCTTTGTCTGCAGTCCATTTGGAAATAAGCCCATCTATTTCTTGTTGCCGTTCTCGACGTTGGGGCTCAGCCAACGACGCCAATTGTGTGTCTCCCAACGCCTGACTTAATGATTCCCAGTGTTCCTGTGTTTCGCAGGCGATCGCGATCCATTTGTCGTCTCCTAATACCGGGTAGGCGCCATGCGGACAGAAGTTGGCGTCGCTATTACCGATCCTGCTTCCTTCGACTCCGTTGACTTCATCATCTAGAAACGCCGGGCTGAGCAATTGAGCTGCTGCCTCCATTTGCGAATAATCGATGTGTTGACCGCGTCCGGTACGTTCACGTTGTTCCAGAGCAGATAGCACTAATGCGACCGTTAATCGCGGTGAGATGTAGTCGGAATAAGCGCCGAAAGGGCCACATGGCTGCCTGTCGGGCCACCCACCGAAAGGAAAGAAACCTGCAACCGCGGCACCTATGTTTCCGAATCCAGAGATCTCTCTGATGGGTCCGGTTTGCCCCATTAATGATGTGGACACCATGATTAGACCAGGGTTGAGTTGTTCTAAATGTTGGTAGCCAAGGCCCATGCGATCGATGACGCCAACTGAATATGACTCAATTAAGACGTCTGCCCATTGGACGAGTTCTTCCATGATTTGAATCGATTTGGGGTCCCTCAGATCAATCGCTAACGATTTCTTTGACGCGTTAATACTCAAGTAGCTCAGTGAGTTGTCGGCACCCGCTTCATTGTCAACAAATGGTCCCGCGCCTCGCATTATGCAGGGCTTGGTCTCAGATTCGATTCGTAATACTTCTGCTCCGAAATCCCCCATAATTCGAGATGCGTATGGGCCTGCTATCGCCCAGGTCATGTCAAGAACCTTTACCCCTTCCAGAGGGTCCATTTCTTTGCGCACATCCTTGTCCGGCATAAGAGGTGGAGTCTCTCTGTGTGTGAATGTGTGTTCGTTGAGCTTGGGCGGAGCTAATGCTGTGCTCAGTTGAGCGTCGGTCAGTCGGGCTATTGGCCCTGGAAATCTTACGCCGTTGATGTCGGTCCAAAAATTGCGTTCGGCGGCGTGGTCCATGTCGAGCAGTTCGCGCGTGGTGGTGATGGGTCCTAGTAGGAGGTTGTGCTCTAGCGCGCCGGCCAACAGCTCGGCTTTAGTTTTTGTTTTGGTGAATTCGTTTATTACCTCAGCGCCGCGGTTGAGGATTCCTGGCGCTTCAGGGTCAGATAAAAGTTGTGTCCCGAATCCGATCCAATCAACGCCACGGAATTCGTCTGGGCACATTCCTTCGTCATCCATCCATTCGAATAGTCGCGTGTTGTACGGACCAACGGTAGGACCCACTAGAAAGACAATAGACACGTATCCGTCTGCAGCTTGGTAGACAAGTTTGAGGGTTATAGGTCCAATCTCTGCTCCGCCGGAAAGACGTCGGGTGCTTGGGACTCCAGCAAACGGGTACAGCATCTGATATTGCGAAGCGATCAAATAACTGTGTTGTGCAGCCACATCGATGTGTTGGCCTAGGCCAGAGGATGCGCGTTCTCTGAGTGCAAGCAGCACTCCACATAGAGCGTCCGAAGCGGCGAAGTGCCAAGTTTGCGGCAACGACAGCCGAACCGGGGCTCTATCTCGGTCGCCGGTGATGCCCATAGTTCCGCTGGCAGCCGTGTTGATGATGTCGCTAGTTGCCCAATCGGCTTTCGGGCCAGTCTCGCCAAACCCGGAGATGGAAGCCGTCACTAGATGAGGGTGTTTGCTGCGAAGCGAGGCCAAATCGATTCCAGAAGCCCCCGAATCAATCACTGCGTCCGCTGTTGAAGCCAGTTGCTCTAACCGTTGGCGATCTCGCTCGTCATCAAGATCAAGGGTAAGAGAGTGTTTGCCTCTGTTGTAGGCCCAGTGAGTTAATGATTTCTCCTGGTCGGCAGTGTCTTCGGCATACGGGCGTTGACGTCGCGCTCGTTGACCTTCTGGCGGTTCAATCGCTATGACTTCGGCACCGAGTTGGGCCAGAATCATGCCGCAGAAGTGGCCTCTATCATCAGTTAAGTCGAGAATTCGAAATCGGCTAAGCACCCTTTTGCTCCCTTGCTCATTATGAACAACTCCCCGCGGGTAAGCATTTGCGTTTGGTGGACGCTATCTAAGTAGCCACTCTTTAATCCAATGGAAGTGCGTAGGTGCCTTGACCAACAGACACCTTTCTGGCTTGTTCTTCGTCACACCACAGCGCGACGGTCCCCACAAAGCTGCGGCGACTTCTGCTTTCTAGTTGAGCGCGAGCAAATAAGCGTTCACCGACTGCGGGTCTGAGGTACCTGATCGAAAGTTCACTGGTCACGCTCATCTCTTCCATCCGTCCGATGGCTGGGTAGGTCAAAAACCATAGAGCTGCGTCCGCTAGCCGAAATTGGTCTGGTCCGGAGATATACCCTCCGGGGCGTCGCGCTATACCGCTCATGTCGTATTCAGCTAACACGAAGTTGTCGCCAATATCTAAGCAACGACTGCCTAATTCAGGGAAACAATCAGCGACGAACGCGTTAATTGCTTCCGCCTCAATATTTTCGGACATTTCATGACTCTAGGTCATTCGAGATTTGTCCGCCTGACCTGAATGTTTGGTCCGAATGGACCGTAGCCAAGTAGTACCTCGGGTGGGTAACTCCCCTAGTTGCGCCGGAAGATAACCGTCTGAATTAACCGAGATTTTCCTTAGGGTCGCTTAACATTCAGAGGTACACCTTTTAACGAACTGCGGGGCAGTTATGGATTTTCAGAACCTTGATCGTCGTTTTCAACTGATGTTGCCGAGTGGCCCTATTCTTCTGATCCTTCTAATTTTCGCCCCGTGGCATCAGTTCGGCAGTGGACCTTACGGAATCTCGTCTTCAGCGCTTCAGGCCCCTAATGCCCTTCTAGGGATAGTTGCTCTTCTCACGGTGGTTATCTCTTTGCTCATTTCGTTTGCTCAGGTCCTGGGCAGCGACAAGCTTCCTGAAAGCCCTCAAGGTAAAAGTTGGGAGGAAGTAGTTTTCATCGTTAACGCGATCTTGTTGGCATCTCTGTTGCTGAAGCTAATCCTCGAGACATCCTGGTTGGGGTGGGGTGCGTGGGGATGCATCATCGCTGGCGCCGTGCATTTCTACGGCGCATACATTGGCAAGAAGAGCGGGTCTACCAATCAGAACCCCAATCCATAAAGTCATCAAGATCAAAGCCGGGAAGTTCCGCTGCGCAATCGAAGATGCTGGCAATAACCGGGAGCATCAACCGGGCCATGGCTTCGTCTTCTTCGAATGAATATTCGTCAATGGGCGCGGACAGCAGTTGGATAAGTTCCGCGTCGGACAAATCTTCAAGTGCGCACTCGAATAACGCTGAGTCCACTTCGGCTTCTTGGGCCATTCCGATAGCGGCAAGTTTTCTAAGGTCGACACATTCATCCATTGATTGAAAAAATGGGGATGCTATTTCCGGTGGAAGTTCGTCAGAGGTCAGCCAAGCACTTCCTGAGGCACTCAACACTTCTACTCCCACGCGATCGACGAGTCGGTTGCCGACGCATTCAGCGTCAGATGACTCAAATCCCACGTCACCTAAGCCCCCGTAATTCGACACAACGCCGGTAGAGACAAACTGATCGATAAATGCCCGCTCTTCATCAGGTCTGCCATCTGAAGACCCCGAGACTGCCTTAAAAATGCCGAACGCTGCGCCGCAAACCAAAAGTGTGACAACGACAGCTAATCCAACTAGTTGTTTACGTTCCTCACTGCTTTGCTCACCAGAAGAGCCAGTGCTCAAGAGTTGTTGTTTGAGGGCATTGAACTCCTCCTCGTCAATTTCTCCTGCATCTCGCAGCGCAATCAATCGTTCTAGGTCTTCAATTTCTGACGACATTGACAAGACACTCCTGTTCAAGGCTGTTAGCGGGTCCATCTAATTACATCATTTCTGTTCAGAAATGCGAAGTACTGAAGTTCTTTGTTATTCGAATGCTTTGGGAAATGTGGGAGCACACCTGGGAAATTTCTCGAATCGCAAGTGGTAGGTACAAGGGCTTTAGCGCAATAGATTTCTACTTGTACCGGAGAGCAAAGGTTAGAAAATGAAATTTATTCAAGTTATGGAACAAACCGGCGATATGGAGGAGGCACGAGCTGAAATTGAAGGTTATTTCGAGAGTGCTGACAGCGAGACGAAGGTCAAGAAGTTGATCCTGTGCGAAGACCGCGACGTCCCGGGCAAGATCGTAACCATCGTCGAGTTTGAGTCCTGGGACACCGCGACTGACAACAATGATCTTGATGCCACCCAAGAGGGAGCTGCCGAGGCTCAGGCCACGACAGACATCACCTACCAAAATCTTGACGTGCACCACGAGTGGGTTCGCTGAAACCACTTCGGAACTTTTTGACGGCGACCACTAAGGGCTTGGCAATGGCAACCGAAGTAAGGTTGCCACATGAGTGACTTAGAACTTTACGAACGACGCACCTACGACGTACACGTCGGCGAGATGAGCAAAGTTCTTGAGTTGTATTCGAGCCAGGGGTGGCCCGCACTCGAAGCGGGCGGTCACTCAAGGTTTCTCGTCGGATATTTCGTTTCGGATACGGGGCCGCTGCATCAACTGATCCATATGTGGCGCTTTAGCGGCGACGTTGAGCGTCGAGAGTTTTGGAAAAATTTATTCGCAGACGAGGACTTCATGGCGTTTGCGGTTCAACTGCGCCCCTTGCTACACAAGCAAGAAATTCAACTGATGCAATCTGCTCCTTGGGGTCCAAGACCCTAGGGGCCAAAAAAGATCGTGCAGCGCATAAAGAATTTGTCCGCTGGCATTCTTTTCTTGCCATTCGCCCCGTAAGGTCAAGGGGTACAAAATTTTCTTGTACACGCTAAGAAAGAAATTGAGGGCAATCAATGCCACAAGGAACAGTGAAGTTCTTCAATGCTCAGAAGGGCTTCGGATTCATCTCTCGAGAAGGCGCTGAAGATGTCTTCGTTCACTACTCGAATATCGAAGGGTCTGGCTATAGATCCCTCGAAGAGGGCCAGACCGTTGAGTTTGAGATCGGTGAAGGCCGCAAGGGTGACGAAGCTCAGAATGTGCGGGTCGTCTAGAACCATCTCGCTCAATTGACTTAATACCGCAAACGTACGGATCGTCAGTTTGCTCTTTCAGGTAGGTTCATCTTCGCGCCTTGAGTTAGATCTGTTTTCAGTTCACGCGGAATGTGTCGTGTTGGAACGCGGAAAGACCCCCCGAAGGGGGCCTATCCCAGAAGCTTCCGGATCAGTTGAATCACCCGTTGTCAGTACAAGGTTTTCCTAGTCCGCTAGGCCGGATCCTTGCGAATCGGCACCACATCCACTTTCGTTTCAGTGTTCCTGGATTCAGTTCTGCCTTGAGTTGATAATGATGATGGACCGAAGTCCTGGTCAACTGACCGATCCCTTTTCTACCACGCTCTGCAAGGGGTCATGACCACTTTGCGCAACCGACCATTTTGAGCGGCTAGTCAGCGATGGCGTTATACATGATCATTTGTTCAGCCATCCGTAGCTCTGGGTGGGCAGCTGCTACGTCTTTTTGTAGTTGGACATACCAATCGCTGGCAGACACCTGGTCCCAGAAACGTCCGTACTCCTCCATAGAGTCAAAGTCGGTGACGTAAAGAGCGACTTCGAGCCCGCCTGATCCGGTCACAGGCCTCATCAAACGCGGGTTTTTCGCACCCCAGGCCTCATGTTGAGGTTTCGCTGCCTTGGAGCCAGCCTCAACGGCATGTATCGCTTGTGGGGTTCCTTCCCAACGGGTTGCAACAGTAATCACATCGGTTCCTTTCGGTGGATTGAGCACCAGTCAAATACTGTATGGCCGGAAGGTCAAAATTAGGATTCCCTACCGATGCGCAGACTGCGTCTCCATTGGAATAGCCCGCAGGGACGAACGGCTACCATCGCCTAGATGAAGTTCGATCGACGGTTCGCGGGGGGTGCGCAGAAGTACATGCGGGTCAATCCGAACGGAACCAAACACGAATGTGTGGTTTGGCTGGATCACCAACTCGGCTGCCCTCACCGTCACTTGGGTGATCCGGAGGCAGACGACTGCGGTTGTGGTTCTCTCGCTGAGTTAAGACAGCGCGACGCTCAGAGAATTAAAACGTTTAGTGATTTCCGTCGTCGACTGGGTCGATTTCTCCGTCGCTAGGAAGCTTTTCGAGGTGTTGTTGTCGAGCTTCTGCGTCTTTATAAATTGAGTGTCGTCGTTCCTTAGCCAGATAATGGTCTATGTCTTCTTGAGTTCTCAGGTTCGCCTCGCTCGCTCCGTTCCAATGAACTACTTCGTCGATCGGTCTCCTCCATCGACTCTCTGCTTTGCGTCGAGGCCACCCGATTGGAACGATTCCGTAGGGAATGTGGCTAGAAGGGAAACCTAAAAGTTTCTGCAATGCGAGCGCTGTTTGGGGCTCTCCTCCTCCTGAAAGCCATGCGCTAGTCAACCCCACGGCGGTGGTAGCTAGCTGCAAATTCTGGATCGCTGCTCCAGCTGATACCAGCAAGATATTTGAACGGTTTTCCATGTATTCGGTTCGGTCCAGATCTTCTTCTAACGCAACCGGGTAGGTGTCAGCCCAACGAGGGTCAACGAATACCGCCAATATCGCAACTGAGTCATGAACCCAGTGCTTTTTGTGGACGTGAGGAAATCCCTTACAGTGCTCATTGAGGCGGTCCGCTTGACTTGCCATGACCGAAGCGACTTCCTGCACTCTCTGGGGGTCTTCGATTATGCATATTTCCCACGGTTGCGAATTGGCCCCTGAGGGCGCCCACCGTCCCGCATCAGCGATTTGCTGAAGTGTCTTTCGAGGCACTCGGTCTCCCGGGTCAAAACTTCTGACGCTTCGACGATCTCGGATCACGTCTAAGAGCTGGGTCAACTTCTTTACGTTGAGCTTTTGCTTTGTTTTCGACGGCATGCGGGCAGCTTAGTTACTCCCCGAATGCGCAGATCTAAAACGAAAGCCCTATAGCTAGTATCAGGGGATGGTTGACTCAATGGCTAACAACATCAGAGCCAGCGATCTGCGGGATGCAGTTACCTCTTGGCTTGTCGCTCCGTCAGGGGCTGGTTGTGTGTTCGTTCCTGCAATTCCAAGCACATTGAGGGACCCGCGACCAGACGCTGTTGGTATTCGACACACAGGCGGACAACTGGGTGGAGATTTCGAGGTCATAGCAGTAGGGGTTCAGCTCTCAACTAAGAAATTTATTTCTGCTTCAGGACACGTAAGTTCTCATTCGGTACATGCAGATCGGATTTATCTTGCTTGTTACGTCCCGGGATCAGAGTTTTCGGAGGAGCAACTCAATGTGGCACAGCATCTCGGGATCGGGCTCATTCGAATAGACCGCGACTTGGTTTGTTATCGTTCGCTGCTCGCTCCAGCTAATCGGTCTATGACTCCAGCCCGATCTGAATTGCTGTATCAGCTAGGTCTGGTGTCTTGCCAACTGTGTGGAGTGGCCTACTCGCTATCCGCGACCGATGGTGACGCTGTGTTATGGAATGAGCTTTGGGCCGACCGGTTCGGGCGTCTCCGCAACGAAAGTGTGTACGACCGCCGTTACCTGTGTCCCGATTGTGTTCGCAACGTCCGCGATCTCTCATCCAGTGAGCCGGAAGACAGCACGGGTTCTCACTCCGAGGGGTAAATAAAATGGACTGCAGGTAACAGCGTTTACCCGGCGGTAGCAACACCTGCGAATGGTTCGGACTCAGCGAAGAAGCGGATGCCTTCATAGTCCTTGTCGGCGACATCGTTGATGGTTGCTACGTATTTGGGAGTTCCGCCGTTATAGACCATGTAGCGAATCTTCCCGGCCTCGTGGCCGTCTACGTTGCTGTTGTAGCCGGTGAACCAGGACTGAGCTTTTCGCATCAGCATGACTGAGTACATCTTGATTACATGATCGGTCCATCGTTGCTCTGCTTCGGCTGTGGCCTCGGCGTATTGGAGGTCATGTTGAAGCATGTGTTCAAGTAGGTCTGTGCACCAGTTGACACCATTTTCGATGCCTCTCGGATAGTTGGTTGAGGCAGACCCGCTCTGAGGTCCTGATGGCATTAACAAGTTAGGGAAACCCGACACCATCATCCCCAAGAAGGTTGTCGGGTTATCGAACCATTTTTCTCTTAAAGTAAGACCATCGCGGCCGCGTATGTCTATGTGATCGAAAGAGCCGGTGATTGCATCGAAGCCGGTTGCGTAGACGATGATGTCGAACTCGAATTCTTGTTCGCTTGTGCGAATACCTGTTTCAGTTACCCGTTCTAGCGGAGTGTCGCTTATATCTACAAGGTGAACGTTGTCACGATTGAATGCTTCTAGGTACCCGGTTTCCATGGGCACTCGTTGAACGCCAAAACCATGATCTTTCGGAATGAGTTTCTCTGCGACTATTGGGTCATCGACCCGACCTCGGATCCGTTCGGCTATGTATTCAGAAAGTTCTGCGTTGGCTTGTTCATCTGTAAAGATCTCTCGGAAATTTCTTAGCCAAATACTGAATCCAGGTTCGTCATAGAGTTGATCCCATAACGCGTAACGTTCCGCTTCGTTGACTTCGTAGAAGCCTCTGCGGTCAGGTTCGTGCTCGAATCCACCGGGTGTTCGAGCGCAAGTTTCGAAAATTTCGTCGTAGCGGGCCCTAATTTGGTCCATCTCTTCTTCGGAGATCTCGCTGTTGTTCAGCGGAGCTACCCAGTTGGGCCGGCGCTGGAATACCGTGAGGTCACCTACTTTGTCTGCTATTTCGCCGATTACTTGAATTGCTGTTGCCCCGGTACCGATGATTCCTACCCTCTGGTTGCTGAGGTCAACGTGCTCATGAGGCCAGTTATAGGTGTGCCAGGATCGCCCTTGGAATTCCTCCACTCCCTCGACGCGAGGCATTGTTGGTTGAGACAAGAGCCCGAGGGCGAGGATGACGATGCGGCAAGTAAGTTCCCGACCGTCTGAAACCTTTATATTCCACAGCTCGTTGCTTTCGTCGAAAACTGCGGCTTGGACCCTGCAGTTGAACTGCATGTGTTCACGCAAGTTGAATTTGTCGGCCACAAAGTTCAAATATTTGAGGTTTTCGGGTTGACCGGAAAACATTTCTTTCCAGTGCCATTCATCAAGTACTTCTTGCGAGAACGAATACCCGTATGTGTAGCTCTCGGAGTCAAAGCGCGCTCCGGGATAGCGGTTGTTGTACCAAGTGCCGCCTAGGTCGGGGTCTGCCTCAAGAACCGTCGCTTTTACCCCCATGTCAATAAGCCGCTTGATCTGGTAGATACCCGCTACACCTGCGCCGACGATGACGACCTCATAGTCCAAGTTCGCGTCGCTACTCATTGCTTCATGTCCTTCCATCAGCATTTCCTGATCGCCACTCATGATACGACGATTGTTGCGGTCCACGCCGAATCGTCATTGCGCAACAACCTCAGAGCGGGTCTATTTCTCGATTAAGAAGCGAGTGCCAAACAACTCGAAATCCTGCTCCTGGATTGTTTCGCCTGCGTTCAACACAAGGGCACAAATACCCTCGCCCTTTGATTGAAGGAATTCGTCAATCTCTGACGCCACTTGTTGGGTTGTGTCGACTGGGGAAACGAGTTCGATGACGCCCCCCTGTGGCGGTCGAATCAATCGCCTGAGCACCCCTCGTTGATCATCAACTTCTGGGGCATCGGCCGCGAGACCGAGGCGTTCTCCGTACACCTCGCCCGCAATGCTCGCGTCTCGGGTAGCGACCATGACCTTTTGTATGCCCGAAAAGTAAGGAGCTGCGCTCGTCGGGTTGCTCGGTTGGGCGACCGAACCGTCGGGATAGATTCGGATAAGAACGCCGTGTGTTGAACTGGGGTGAATGTCGCGGCCCCCTGCACCTCTCATCAGTGGGAGCACCTTGATGCCCCTTTCCAACAAGATTTCGGCTTCAGCATTGGGGTCAGGGGCTTCGAGCATCATTGCGTATACGCCTTCGCCTCGCCGATCTAGAAATTTTTGCAAGGCTTGACTTAGCGGTTCCTCGGGGTTCGAGGGTGCCATCAGTTCGATATTGCTTCCACCGGGGGGCTGACACATCGCTACGTGAGCCCCCAGGGAGGGAACCGTTTCCGGTGAGAAATCATCAACGAACATTCCCATCTGGTCTCGGAAGACTTTGATGGCGGCATCAAAGTCGTTAACTGCGATAGCGATTCGTGGCATAGCTGTGATCATGAGAGTTCCTGTCTCGTTAGGCAGAGCCTAAACCTTGGAAGGTAGAGGTAGCCGGGCAAACACGATTAGAAAGATATGTGGACTCTCGACTACCGAAAGCTGTGAGTTAGTTGAGGTGTTGTTCAATAGCTGTTATCAACGCTTGGCCATTTTTAAGCTTCCATTGAATTCGGCCATGTTTTGTTTCTGCCGTGACCAGGTCTGATGCCCCTTCTCTTCTGACTTCGATATCGATGAGAGCAGCGAATGGAAGCTTGCCTTCCCACATTTCTGCTTTCGAGGTCCGAAATATGGCCTGGTCCGTGATTTCTATAGTTACGAGCCGCGTTGTCCCGTCAGCATCGGTTTCTGTGACTCGTTGAAGTCTGAGCACGGCCCAAGTGTGGCAGAGTGGTCAACTCCTGGCCTTTCAATATGGTCAATGAATTTCGCAACTCATTTGCGCAGGTCAAGAGAACCTGCTGAGATTGTTCCGTTATCAAGAGCGGTGCACTTTGGTGCACCCAGCAACCTGGGGTGGACACCCAAGGTGCTTTCCTACCGTGTAGGGATATGGCTGAGGTCTGTGACCAAAGCAACAAAGTGTCCTAAGGAACGGCGTTTTGCTGTTTCGTGGCAACGAAGGCATGTTCGTCCACCCCTCCAAGCCAACACAGCGCAAATTGGAGGCACTAATGGCTAACAACTGGGGGTTCGAAACGAACCAAATTCATGCCGGGCAGGTTCCGGATCCAGCGACGGGAAGCAGAACCGTCCCTATTTACCAAACGACTTCGTACGTATTTAGAGACACCAATCATGCTTCTGATCTTTTCTCTCTAAGCGAAGTCGGCAACATCTATACCCGGATCATGAACCCAACTCAGGCAGTGCTTGAATCACGACTTCAAGTCCTTGAGGCAGGGACCGAGACCGCGATTGGTATACCTGGCGCGTTGGCAGTCGCCTCAGGGCAGGCTGCCGAAACTTTAGCGATTTTGAATTTGGCGGAGGCCGGGGATCACGTCGTTGCTTCGGCTTCTCTCTATGGCGGAACGTACAACTTGCTTCATTACTCGCTTCCCAAAATGGGGATCGAAACTACCTTCGTCGAAGATCCCGATGATCTTGAGGCCTGGGGCGCCGCTGTTCAGCCCAATACGAAATTGTTTTACGGGGAAACCATCGGTAATCCACGTAACGATTGCTTAGACATTCCCGGGGTTGCAAAAGTTGCACACGAATCAGGAATTCCTTTGCTGGTTGACAACACGGTCGCTACCCCATATTTGTTGAACCCCTTGGAGCTTGGCGCAGACATCGTGGTCCACTCAATGACCAAGTTCATTGGGGGGCACGGCAACTCCGTCGGGGGGGTAATCGTTGATGGAGGCACTTTCGATTACGGCGCCAGCGGACGGTTTCCCAATTTCACTGAGCCTGATCCGAGTTATCACGGTCTCGCTTTTTGGCCGGCGTTAGGAGATGGTTCTTTCATTATCAAAGCTCGAGTTCAGTTACTGAGAGATCTGGGGTCTGCGATATCTCCTCAAAATGCCTTCTATTTTTTGCAGGGTTTGGAGACGTTGAGTTTGAGGATGGAACGGCACTTCAGCAATGCGCAGGGGGTCGCGGAATTCTTAGAGAGTCACCCTCAGGTAGAGACAGTTCAGTACGCGGGCTTGAAGTCAAGTCCTTGGCACGAACGGCTTCAATCTTTGGGTAACGGTCGTGGCTACGGTTCGGTTCCAGCGTTCATCATCAAGGGTGGTGCCGAAGCGGGAAGTAGATTCATTGATGCGCTAGAGCTACATAGTCACGTAGCCAACATCGGTGATGTTCGAAGTTTGGCGATACACCCTGCTTCGACAACTCATTCTCAACTCTCAGAATCTGAGCAGCTTGATGCTGGGGTGAGCGCTGGCTTGATTCGTTTGTCAGTCGGATTGGAAACCCTTGACGACATTGTTGAGGACTTAGAGAAAGGCTTTGCGGCGTCAGGGAAGTAGCCGCAGTCAGATTTCCTCTGGTTGCATACACATTTCTTAGTTGGGTTGCTTCTGCGCAGAATGAGCCGCTGTTCCGATTGACGGTGGAAGTTGGAATAGGGGAACTAGCAACCCGTTAGATTTTGAGATGTCACGGCGGCCAGCGGCTCATTCTGCGTGGCAACTACCTGTATTCACGGGCCAGACTGTGGGCGGGGGTTCATTATGCGTATTGGTTTTATTGGTGTTGGCAATATGGGCGGTCCCATAGCAGCGCATCTCGTTGCTGCGGGACACGACTTGTGTGTATTCGATATTGATGCTCAGGCAGTGATGGGTTTAGTGGAAGGAGGTGCGACTCACGGGTCCTCAGTATCTGATGTCGCTCAGAGCGCTGAGGTTGTGTTTCTGTCATTGCCTTTGCCTTCCGACGTTGAAAACGTTGTAGTGGGCGACGGCGGTGTTTTTAGTGCGATGAAGCCTGGCGGGGTAGTAGTTGACCTCAGCACAAGTTCTCCGTCGTTAAGTCGCTCATTGGCTGCGCACGCCGTGGAGCAAGAGTTGGATTTTCTTGACGCTCCCGTTTCGGGCGGGGTGTATGGCGCCCGGAAAGGAACTTTGGCTGTGATGGTTGGCGGTTCTGAAGAAGCGTTCGGATACGTAGAGCCAATATTGGAGCACTTCGCGGCGAAAGTGGTCCGGTGCGGAGAAGTAGGAGCTGGCAACGTGGTGAAGGCGGTCAACAACATGCTGGCCTTTATCGGCATGATGGGCGCCACAGAGGCGTTGCTATTAGGAAGCAAAGCGGGTGTGGAACCGAGTGTGTTGCGCGAAGTGATTGAAGCAAGTAGCGGCGCTAGTTTCGTTTGGAGTAGCGGTACTAGGGCCATACTCCGCGATCGGTTGTCCCCCTCATTTACTAATGCTTTGGCATGCAAAGACATTGGATTGGCGGTGGAACTAGCTGAGGAGGTCGAAGTTCCGTTGCCAATGGGTCGCCATACGCAGCAACTCCTCGAGAACTATCGCGATAACGGCTTTGCTGAGGAAGACATCCTCGCGACAGTTCGTGCTCTGGAGAGTGAAGCTAATTTCGTGGTGCGGGGCCTCGCTCCAGATATTCAGTAGCTATTACGAGCGTTTCGTTTCATTCCAGGGTCCAGCATCGGCCCGAGGTTCTTTGGGAAGCCCCAGGACTCGCTCCCCTACTATGTTGCGCTGAATTTCGTTACTGCCTGAATAAATCGACCCAGGTCGGGCTCCCATGAAGGTGGTAACCCATGCCTGGGAAGAAAACGGGGATCCGACGTCGTCGACCCCAACTCCAGTAGCTGCATCTCGGCCTGATGGAGCGGTGGCATCCATGCCGATTACGTCCATTGCCAGTTCTGTAAATCGGTGATGGTGTTCGGACCAAAGCAACTTGTTGAGCGATGACTCAGGCCCTTGGCTGTAGCCGCGCATCGAACGCGCAACAGTCTGCAACCCCATGTATTTCATGATTTGAGTTGTGGTGTAGGCCGCTGTGAAACGTTGACGCATGATCGGATCATCTAGTTTGTCGTAGCTCCGGGCGACCTCTACTAAACGATGCCATTCTTCTCCATATCTAATTCCGTTTGTTGTCGCATCGTCTCCGCGTTCGTACGCCAAGAGGGTGTTCGCGACAGCCCAACCATTATTTACTCCTCCCAGAACGTTGTCCTTGGGAGTGCGGGCGTCGTTGAAAAAGACTTCGTTGAAGTCATGGTGACCGGAGGCGTTAACGATTGGTCGGACCTCAACCCCGGGTTGATCTACGGGGCACAGCAAAAAGGAAATCCCGGCATGTTTCACAGCCGACGGTTCGGTGCGACACAGCACAAAAATCCAATTCGCGTTATGTCCTTGAGAAGTCCATATTTTTTGGCCGTTAATAACCCATTCGTCACCGTCAAGTTCCGCTCGAGTGGCTAGCGAAGCTAAGTCTGAACCCGAGTTGGGTTCGCTGTACCCCTGACACCAAACGTCGCTGCCATCGAGGATGCGAGGCAGAAAATGGTCTTTTTGTTCCTCTGTGCCCCACTCGATAATTGTGTGGCCGATCATGCCAATGGAGAAAATGTCGTTGTCGGTGCCGTTAGGTACTCCCACCGCTGCTAGTTCTTCGGCAAGTACGGTGCGTTCCATTTGGCTTAATCCTGCTCCCCCGTACTCCGGCGGCCACGCGACCGCGAGCAGCTGACGTTCTGAGAGAGTTTTGCGCCAGTCTGATACGAATGTTTTGCGTTCGTCGGGCGTGAATGCACCCATTCCTGCCCAAGTCGATGGGAGATTTTCGTCAAGAAAGATTTTGATTTCAGCCCTGAAGTTGGCTGCCTCACTGCTGTAGTCCTCCACCGCTTCTCCTCCTTGCACTTGCGATCTTTCGTTTTACCTTAGGCATTTGAGGTGGTGGTTCGCTTCTTTAGTGGCCCATGGCCGTTGGCGTAACAGAAGCAGGACTCGGTTATCTATTTTTGAAGCTGGTTCTGCCGCAGGAGTCCCGAGCGTTCTATCCTCCGTGCATGGATTTTGATTGGCCGGTAGATGATGACCCAAGGCGTCTGGAAATTCGTGAGTGGTTGAGTCAACATGGTGGCGATCCGAGCCAGGAAGCGTTGGCTCGTTCAGGCTATGTGGCTCCCCACTGGCCAAAGCCGTACGGTCTGGACGCTGATCCGATTCATCAACTCATCATTGATGAGGAGCTAGCTGCTGCTGGGGTGAAGCGTGCCGCTGGGGGAATTGGATTGGGTTGGGCCGGGCCAACAATTTTGTATGGCGGCACTCCAGAACAACAAGAGCGTTACTTGTGGCCAATTTTGACTGGCGAGGAGATTTGGTGCCAGTTGTTTAGCGAGCCCGATAGTGGTTCGGATTTGGCGAATCTTGCTACGCGGGCCGTCCGTGACGGCGATCGTTATATCGTTAATGGATCGAAAATCTGGTCTTCTGGGGCACACCGAAGCCAATTCGGAATTCTTATTGCTCGAACTGATCCAGATGTCCCTAAGCATCGCGGGGTGTCCTACTTCATTTGCCCCATGGATACTCCTGGCCTTGAACTGCAACCCATTGTTGACATGACTACCGCGTACTCTTTTAATCAGACCTTCTTCGACGACATGGAACTTCCGGTTGACAATCGAATCGGAGAAGAAAATGACGGTTGGCGACTGGCGAAGGTGACCCTAGGAAACGAGCGAGTGTCATTGTCGGGTGAGGGAGCTTTGTGGGGCAGTGGGCCCAGCGCCAGTGATCTTATTGACCTCATTCGCGAGGCTGGCGGAATTTCTGAACCCACGCTTCGGGATAGAACTGCGCAATTACACATAGAGGGCGAAGTGTTGCGCTTAATTCGCCTTCGAACGTTGACTGCGCAACTCCAGGGTCGGCAACCGGGTCCTGAAGCTTCGGTTCGTAAAGCCCTCGCTGATGAACACGGCCAGAACGTGATGCAGTTAGCGAAAGATCTAACTGGGACCCACGGCATGCTCACCGACCACGGTCCGTTAGGGGGAAGTCCCCAGTTTCCCGTAACCCACGCTGTAGTGGAAGGTTGGCAGAGTTGGCACGGTGGTTTCTTGTTCTCTCCGGCCTTGACCATTGGTGGAGGCACAAGTGAGGTGCAACGAAACATTGTCGCTGAACGAGTCCTGGGATTACCCCATGACATCGATATTCAAGCCGGGCAATCTTGGAGCGAGACCCGCAGCTAATACTGCCCAGGTCGTTCAGAGACTACGGAAGGTGTTACGGCAGAATTTTTATTGTGAAGGTTCATCGCTTCGGGCCGTAGAGGCCTACACTCGGCGGCGTAATTTTGGTTGAACGGATTCAAATGACTAAGCAAACCTCAATCTCTGGGGCGATTCTTATCGCCTTAGGTGTAATTGTGACAATCGTCTCCGATTCTGGGAGCGCGACATCGCTGATCCCGGCTTTTGTGGGGATCATCCTCTTAGCTTTGGGGCTTGCTGCTTCAGCTAAACCAGCGATGGGTCATCATCTGATGCACATGATGGCCGTGATAGCGCTTTTGGCTTTATTGGGGAGCTTGGGCTCGTTGATCGGTCGAGGTAGCACCGGTTGGGCGCTGTTGTCGCAACTGGTGACGATCGTGGTTACCGGTTTCTTGCTAATGAACGCCATTCAGGCGTTTCGGAATCGGGCTCAAGAGTCGAGCTAGACGACCGACCTGAATCAACTAGTGCGCCCATAGAACGTCTGTAACGCTGAGGTTGACAGTCCGATTCCCGGCTGGTCGTTATAGGCAAACACTGCGAGGATTCGAGTAACAGCGCCGCGTGTTGGAGTTACTCGGTGCAGTGCATTACGGCCTCGGAACAGCACCAGGTCGCCAGCCTCAAAACTCAGCTGTGAAGGCTGCTCACCTTGATTCAAGATGGCAGCCACTCGTTCAAATGCCATCTCCCCAGAGTCGGCGTCGCGAACATCAGACACGTATTGGAATTCCCCTCCCTGCTGCGGAGCTTGGAGCAGCGTCGTGACCGCGAAGGAGGAGTTGTCGAAATGCCATCCCAACTCACGTCCGTTTGGAGCGAAATGAACATTTATCGAAGACAAAAGGTCGTCATATGGATAAATATTTTTCACTTGCAACAATGAACAAAGAAACGCTTTGAAACCTAAGTCGCCGTATACGTCCCGCAGGGGAGAATCGATAGGGATTTGGTCATCAGCGATAAGACCTTTACTGCTCACGACTTGCCGATTGAAGGGGTGGTCATCAGACATCTCTGAGTTGGTGTCTGTCAGGTAAACGTTGTGGGTGGAATCGGCATAAAAAGCATCGGTTTCTCGAGATGCTGACTGGCAAACGACTGTGTCGACGAACTCCTTTGTGAAGAAACCCGACAGGATGAGTGCGCCAACGGCATCAAATTGTTTCCTTTGCTCAAGTCGGTAATCGCCGTCACTAATTGGATGAAGTTCTAGATCTATCCATGGATTGACCTTCGAATCGGAGGTCCTTGAATCCGCATCGCTTCCCTTGCCGTTCATTAATTTTCCTGGCTTCTCACGCTTACTGCCCTTCTTGATCCTAGAGCTATATCTGCGTTGCCAACGACGTCAGTGATTCGCGCTTGCTACGGTCGGATCATGCATGAAGTGCGAGTCGAAGAAATCCATATTCACCCCGTCAAGTCCTGTCGACGAATCGAGGTTGAGCACGCCGACGTAATCGCGACCGGGCTAGCTCATGACCGCGAGTGGCAGATAGTCGATAGCGAAGGAAACTGTGTAACCCAACGAAACCGGCCTGAGTTAGCGACTGTTGACACCGCACTCGACGGCGATGAGGTGACTCTCTCTACACCTGAACATGGCTCGGTAAAACTATCGACGCAAGGTGCTGCTTCAGTGACGGTGCTCCCATTGGTGGGGAGACGACCAGTCAGTGCTGTCGATGCTGGAGATGAGGCAGCCACATGGATCTCAGATTTTTTGGGTGACGCTCACCGTTTCGCAGCTGTTACCCCATCGTCTGAGCATCGGGCTCCTTCTTCTCTCGATGTTTTTGACCAGACAATTACATTTGTCGATCTAGCTCCCGTCCTACTCGCTAATTCCGCATCATTGAGATGGCTGCAAGAGCGAGCAGTAGAGCCATTCGGTATAGAGCGGTTCCGAGCAAATGTCATTGTCGATGCAGGCGATGCGTGGGTTGAAGATACTTGGCATGAGATGAGCATCGGTTCAACCAGTTTGACTGCTGAACTTCCTTGGCCTCGTTGCGCTGTTCCACAAATTGACCAAGATTCCGGTGAGAGACATCGAGAACCCGCTGTGGCTTTGCGGGCTCACCGGTGGTGCAGTGAGGCTCCAAGTCTTGAAGGAAACCTGAAAGCGATCATGGAAGGCAACGGGCTATTTGGTATGGCTTGTCGTGTCGGACCCGCTGGTTCGACGATCAACGTAGGCGACCTGGTGGAGGTCACCTCTTTCCAGGATCCTTTAATTGCACCGCCTCTCAACGACTAACGATCTTTAGGGTCTCTCGAAAGGTTCTCTCGGTACTAGAAGTCCTCTACCGGGTGAAGCATCAACGGTTACACCTTCAGCAACTACTTCTCCTCTAGAAATAGTGAACCGCGGCCAGCCTGTTATTTCCCATCCGTCGTACGGTGAATATCCGGCAGCTGAATGCATCTGAGACCCGTCGATTGTTCTGGTTTCATGAGGGTCGAGAATCAGTAAGTCGGCATCGGAGCCAGGGGCAATGCAACCTTTTTGTGGGTACATTCCGAACAGTTTGGCCGGGTTTGTACTGGTTACTTCTACAAATCTGTTGAGAGAGATCCGCTTCTGTGCGACTCCAAGTGCCCAGAGCATAGGCATGCTGGTTTCTAGTTCGGCCATGCCTTGACGCAGCTCAGCGGGCCCCAAACTTGGGTCTAGTTTTTGTTCCAGCGTCCATGGAGCGTGATCTGTCGCAACTGTGCTCACCGCTCCATCTACAACTCCCGCCCAGAGGGCCGCCTGGTCCTGTTCTTGTCTTAGCGGTGGTGCCCCCGCATATTTAGCTCCGTCAGGCTCATCGAACCGAGTCCGGTCAAGGTGTAGATAAATGGGTCTTGTCTCAACATAGAGAGGCAGTCCACGTGCCCTCCCCCCTCGGCATACGTCTAACGCTTCTTGGCTCGACAAGTGAACGATGTATGTCGCGGCGCCACTAATTTCACAAAAGCCGATAGCACGTTCTGTGGCGATGCGTTCCGCCACCACTGGTCTTGTCTCCGGGTAATGACGATGCGACGTTAAGCCGGCTTCTCGAACAAGCTCACCACAGCAACCCATCAAAGCAGCGTCTTCGCAGTGGAGTAACACCACTGAGCCCACTTCAGCGGCTATGCGCATCGCTTTGAGGAAACCTTCAACGTTGCGGTCAAATCGTTTGAACGACAAGAAGATCTTGACGCTGGGGTGCCCCTGAGCGGCGAGATCCGGGATTTCTTCCAGTGCTTCTTGGTCGGGATCTAATAACACGGGGTGGTGAAAAAAGTCGGCAATGGACTGGGTCTGCGCATCCTCAATATCTCTTTGAAGACCTTCAGACATGGATTCCCCTTTGCGGGGGAATGACATGTTGCCGACGGTTGTTACTCCACCTGCTAACGCTGCTCGAGTCCCAATTTCGAAGTTATCTGCCCAACTATTTTCGCCGGGTCCAGTCCTAGGTGGGGTCAAGTGCACATGGGGGTCCACTCCGCCGGGCAACACGAACATTCCCTCTGCGTCTATGGATTGACTAGCTCTCATGGTGCCGCCAAGTTGGGCGATCTGACCATCTTCAATCCCAACGTCGATCACGGCTGCGCCGCTGCCGGTAGCGACGGTGCCGTTTTTGATAACCAAGTCCATATTCACCATTATCGTTCATCCTCGCCTCAAGGTTCGCGTCGGAGGAATCTTGGAAGCTTTGACTCAGACGGATTAGTAATCTGGGTTGATGTTGACTCTTGAAGGAAGGGTGGCCCTTGTTACTGGCGCTCAACAAGGCATCGGTAAATCGATCGCTGAAGCAATCGGTCGCGCAGGTGGCTCTGTAGTTGTTCAATTCCTCGACGATGAAGAAGCTGCAGAGCAGATCGTTGAAACTGTGCGGTCGAATGGGGCCGAGGCAGCGCTAGTGCAAGGAGATGTCGGCGTTCGCTCCGATTGCGAAAACGCTTTCGAGGTTGGTCACAAACTCGGAGGCGTGGACCTGTTGATTAACAACGCTGGAGTCTTTCCTCGCTACGACTTTTTGGAACTTACCGACGATGATTGGAATCACGTTCAGAACGTCAACGTGGTGGGGGGTTTTCGGTGCTTGCAATTAATGGCACGGTCCCTAATCGTCGATAAGCGGCCAGGCACCGCCGTGAATCTGTCGTCAGTAGCTTTCTTCCGCAATTCGCCACGTGGTGTTCACTACGCAGCGAGCAAAGGCGCCGTCATCGGTTTAACCAGATCTGTTTCAACTGAACTCGCGCCGCACAGGATCCGAGTCAACGCGATCGCCCCGGGGATCGTCGATACCGCCCAACCTCGCGACGGTATGACCGAGGAAGAAATTGATGCCGCTAGCTCTCTGGTTCCCATCGGGGCGATGGCTACACCCGATGAGATAGCCGATGTCGCAGTCTTCTTAAGTTCGGATGCATCTAGGCACATCACAGGACAAACACTTCAAGTAAACGGCGGAACTAACTTCACCTAAACCTACTCAGGTTGTTATTTCGGGGATTCATTGCTCAGAAGTGCAGCGAACCTGCTCGGTGAGCAATGATTGTTGTCGTGGATAGCGGATCGAGTGTGCTTGAAGAGTTGAAGCGCTTCAACGAACGAGATAGCGCCGTTCAAGCATGGGTTACTCGTCATAGCGATGAAGACATCATCGAAGCATCTAGTACTCCCCGAGGTGGGCCGTTGGCTGGATGGACACTGGGAGTCAAAGATGTCATTAACACTTACGACCTTCCAACCGAACGGGGCTCTCCTATCTACGCCGGAAACCGACCAACTGAAGACGCCGCTTGCGTAGCTCTAGCTCGCGACGCTGGCGCGTTGGTAACAGGCAAGACTGTCACAACAGAATTTGCGTTGTTTACGCCTAACGTGACAAGAAATCCTCATGACCTCAACCGCACCCCTGGGGGAAGTTCGAGTGGATCTGCCGCCGCTGTGGCTGATGGGCAAGTGCGCTCAGCGTTCGGAACACAAACCGTCGGCTCCGTCATTCGTCCGGCAGCGTTTTGCGGGGTAGTTGGCTTCAAACCAACGCGAGAACTACTGCCGATGGCTGGCGTCGCTACGTTGTCGCATTCTTTCGACAGCGTGGGGTGGTTTACTCGCAACGTTGCAGATTGCACGACAATGTTTCGCTCTTTAACAGCAGCGACGGCAAACGGTGGAAGTTTTCAGGGCAAGATTGGAAGGTATCTTTCCCATCAGTGGAAAGCAGCGGCTCCGGAGACAGCCACCGTTGTGGACCATTCCTGCTCCGAACTCACGAACGCAGGAATAGAAGTTGTCGATGTGGAGCCTCAGCCGCATCTTGAATTGGTATTCGATGCAGCAAACACCATTTTGCATTATGAAATTTTTAGGGTGTTCGCGTGGGAACGGACACACCACTTCGACTTGATCAGCGAGCTGGTTCAAAGAATGTTCGTAAAGGCTGAAGCCATAGGGCTAGATGAATACCTTTCAGCGCAAGCAACATTGCGTTCCGCTCAAGAAACACACGATGAGTTCATGACCGCCAGTGGCTTCGATGCACTTTTGACCCCTAGCGCTCCTGGCGAAGCGCCCTCAATCGAAACGACTGGCGATTCAGTATTTAATCGGGTTTGGACCTCGCTAGGTGTGCCTACGGTTCATCTACCAGTGACTTCTGGACCGTCGGGCCTTCCTTTGGGAATTCAGTTGGTTGGGCAACGCTGGTCCGACCAACGACTCCTGACGTCTGCTGGGCTAGCCGAATCAAGTTTTGGTCACGCTCTATGACGAAGTCCGGCCCTCTCGAAGGAATCAAGGTGCTTGATGTCTCAAGTGTTCTCTCAGGTCCGCTCACAACAATGTTGCTGGCGGACCTTGGGGCCGACGTCATCAAAGTGGAACCACCTTCGGCTCCTGATTTCACTAGAGGGACTGGGCAAGCTCACAATGAAATGACGGCGTACTTCTACAACACCAATCGAGGAAAGCGGGCAATCGCTGTTGACGGTAGACAGCCCCTCGGCCAAAAAATCTTGCGACAGCTCGCTGATGAAGCGGACGTGGTGGTCCAAAACATGCGTCCCGGAAAAGTAACAGGCATCGGACTTGACCCCGATGAATGCATGAAACGCAACCCTTCCCTCATTTACGCATCGATCAGTGGTTATGGCAGCGACGGGCCGATGGCTGACGAACCGGTGTACGACTATGTGATACAGGCAGTGACTGGCATGGTTGACGCCCAACAAGATCCGAACACTGGTGCTCTCGATCTGACCCGTCACTTTCCTGCGGACAAAATCACGGCTCACGCGATGTTTGAAGCCATCTTGGCTGCCTTATACGCCCGCGAACGCCACCCTCAAGCAATAGGGCAACATGTTGAGGTGAGTATGCATGAAGCAAGCCTTGCCTTCATGTGGGTTGATTCGATGATGCAACACAGCATTATTCAAGAACCTGACGGCCCAAGCATCTACCCAGCCGAGTACTACCGGGTGTATCCAACTACAGACGGGGCGATTGTGATCATGCCTTTAATGACCCCTCCTGCCGGAATTTGCCACGCAATTGGGCGTCCCGATTTGGCAGAAGAGGCAACATTCGCTGAGTTACACAGTGAAAATCTGCACGAATTCCAAGAAATCATTGCTGAGCGAGTGGCGAGGTGGACAAATGAGGAAGCCCTCAATGCATTCCGAGCTCACGACGTACCAGTTGGGCCGGTTATCCCTCGAGACCAACTGCATTTACACCCCCAGGCTGTAGCTAGGAACTCTGTGCCCGAGCACCACAACAATGTGATCGGTTCGATTCGCAGCGCCAGACCTGCATGGCGGATGAGTGCGACACCTGAAGTGATTAACGAAGGCGCTCCACGTTTTGGTGAACACACGACTCAAATCTTGAACGAACTCGGTTATGACTCTGAAGAAATCCGCGGTCTACGCGATAAAGGTGTTGTCGTCTGAGCCTGATCTCAACGGCAACGGGAGGAAGTTGTTCAACGTCGTGTTCTACTCTCTTCTATATGGAGAGCACGCCAGATAACCAGAAACCGGACACCCTGAACGACATTGGGGTACTGAAAAGACGTGAGATTGAGGCTCGAATTGTCGCCCCGTTGATTGAGCGTTTCGCTGAGGAATTCGGAGCGGACCGAGTCACCGACCTTGCTCGAGAGACCGTAGTTGAGGTAGCTCGAAGCCAGGGAGCCGTTTTGGCTGAAATGATGGGCGGCAACGATCTCGCGAAGTTCGCCGACTCTATGGAGAACTGGACTAAGGGCGGCGCTCTAAAAATAGAGGTCCAAGAACAGTCAGATACCACCTTCGCCTTCAACGTGGTCCAATGCCAGTACGCAGAAATGTACAGAAGTCTGGATATAGCCGAGTTGGGGGCGTTACTTTCGTGCAACCGCGACGGAACCATGGTCGAAGGGTTCAATCCCAACATTAAGTTTGAACGCAACCAGACGATTATGAGCGGAGCGAGCCACTGCGATTTTCGTTACTCCCTTGACCCGTCAGAGGTTCCTGTCGACCTAGAGGGCAGTTGAGTAATTGTCAGGGTAGAACGCTGCCCTATATGCACTAATCAACCGTGTGTTCCTACCCAACAGATTTGAACGGTTGGATGCGTCGATAGGTTGCGCTTCGCCACAGCCATTCCGCGGGACCGTACTCGAAGCGACGCATCCATGGTTCCGACCATCCGAGTTGCAACGCCCAAACCGCAAACGTGATCAGCATCATCCAAAACACGCTGACCCGTTCACCTCGAACCTCATTACATATTGCCACTAACGCTGTACCTAGTCCTGTCTGCAATAGGTAATTGGTGAGTGCCATCTGCCCCGCGGCTGCAAGTCGGGCAGTGAGGTTAGGGAACACACCTCGCTGATAACAGTGGATTACGAGACACAGGTATCCCAATGCGACACAAGGAACTCCAATGTTGTGAACAAGTTTCGATAAGGACTGGTTGGCGTCGTAGAACCCCCATGCAACAAGGCATACAGGAAGCCCCACTGCTAGTAGCCGCACACATTGTTTTCGATACCACACCAAATCTCTTGCAGCAGTGAGGATGCCTGAGCGGTAGAGCGCCATACCTAGCAACATCATTGCTATTGCTCGCAACGCGTAGTCAGCGATCAACCCAGATGAACCAGGCCAGTAACTGGTGGTGAGCACAGCGACCCACGACATTGAACCGAGTAACACAAAGCTTCGGCTAGAGCACCTGCGCAGTGGAAAGAGCACGAAAGCACATAGGGCATAGATAAGAAGAACGTCACCAAACCACAACAGTCCATGGATGAGCCCAACCACGGCGAGGATCCCGTTTCGGGTGTAGTGAATGTTCAGAGAGGCTTCTTTGCGCGCTTCAAGACGTTCAGCAAGGAGCAATATTCCCGCTCCGAACAGCATCGAGAACAAGGCCATCATCTTGTTCAGAATGAACACAGAGGTAAATAACAGGAAGGGAATGTCCGCCAAGCCAATGGCAAGCGCCTCGAAAGAGTCCTCTACGTCACTGAGACTCTCCAAATCAAAGATGTACACATTTGCCGCAAAAATGCCCATGAGGGCGAAGCCTCGGAGAACGTCCAAAATCTTCAGACGCTCACCCGCGTTAACCGATGAATGATGAATGGACATGACTCCTTCAGAGTAATGCTGGCACGCTCGAGCGTCGTGACTAGATTATTGGCTAGTCCGCTACTCACTCTGCTCAAGAGGATCCGCTCATGCGTATAGCCGCCACGTTCTTTTGTCTCCTGTTGGTCATTTCCTGCTCATCTTCGAGTGCTGATAACGAGAGCGTTGTTGCTGATCTCCAGACAAAAGTTGACGAATTGAGTACATCTTTGACTGCTGCCAACGAATCAGAGGCAGCGCTAGAGGCAAAGGTAGAAGCGCTTCAGGCAAAATTGGATGCTGTCAGCGAGCAAATGAACTCGGGAGCATACGCTGCAACATGGCCAGATGATTATCGGGCAATGTGGACTGACATTTGCGCTCTAGTACTGAAAGATGGAGCTGAGGCAGACCCTGCGGCAGCTCCAGCACAAGACATATGTGAGTGTTCTTTGAATGGCTTAATGAAAGCCTTCACGGTCCGACAATATGAGTCGTGGTCGCAAGAATTAAAAGATGCTGCTGTCGCTCCATACTTGACTCTCTGCTGGTCCGCATAGGATCGCTTCAACGTCAAAGTGCACGGTTCTAAGTATTCTTGAACTGGGTTGTGTTTTATCGAAGCGTTGCGCCGCGCGAGAATGCATCTGACCAAACGCTCACTAATCTCGGTAACTGCGAGGCTCACTGTCATGCCAAGTAACGCCAATACCAACAATTCGGATGACGTTATTGGCGAGACTATAAATGACGGCGGATTGGAAGGCTTCAATCTCTTTGATCCCGAGGTCCAACAGTGCCCGCATGCGTACTACGCAGAGATGCAAAAAGAGTCGGGTGTGTTTGAGGCTGATGTCTTTGGAACCCCTATCTACTTGGTGACTCGGTATGAGGACGTCGCCGCGTGCGCTATGAATCCGGAAACATTTTCTTCTCGTTTTGATGCTGGAAGCATGGAAGGTAACTCCGAATACGGGAGAAGGTCTCAAGAGCTGTACGACACTGAAGGCGGCTATGAGCGCATCGGGACAATGTTGACCGTTGATCCTCCAGAACACACCCGTTATAGAAGGTTGGTAAGTCAGGCGTTTACCCCCAAGGCCATCGCGCAGCTCGAGCCAACTATCAGAGAACTCACTGGCGAACTCATCGATCAACTCATTTCGTCGACATCGCAAGGCACACCAGTGGACTTCGTGGAAGCGTTCGCAGTTCCTCTTCCTGTCGCAGTGATTGCTAAGGCACTGAATGTTCCAGACGACCGACTAGCAGATTTCAAAAGATGGAGCGACGCGTCGGTAGCCGGAATTGGAACAAATATTTCAATTGAGGAACGTCTCGCGGCAGATCGAGAGATCATTCAGTTCCAAAAATATTTTGCAGCTCAACTGGAATCGCGCCGCGACAAACCTGAAGACGATCTGCTGACTGCCCTGCTGAACGCAACCATCGATAAAGATGCCAACGAAGGGACCGACTCCACACCACTTGAAATCGCTGAAATGTTGAGCATGATTCAGCAATTACTGGTTGCCGGTAACCAAACCACAACCCATCTTCTTGGTGAAATGTTGTTACTTCTCGAAGAACACCCCGAAGAGTGGAAGCACCTAACCAGTGATCCTAAATACGGCAGCTATGTCGCTGACGAAGCACTTCGCCTCGCTGCGCCTACGCAAGGGATGTTCCGGGTGGCAACTGAAGAGACCCAGATTGGATCTACAACGCTGCCCGCTGGTGCAAGAGTTGTGTTGGTTTACGCAGCCGCCAATCGTGACCCCGAAGTGTGGAACAATCCCGACGAGTTTCAACCTGCCAGAGAAGCCCAAGCAAAGCATCTAAGTTTCGGCAAAGGTCCTCATTACTGCGTCGGCGCGGGGTTGGCTCGTCTTGAAGCTCGCATCGTCGCCGAAGAGTTAGGGAAACGACTTTCGGCGATCTCTGTGACGAATCGATCAGAGCTTCGGTATTTGCCGGGTTTCGTTTTGCGCGGACCCGAACGCGTAGAGGTAGTGGTTAGCGGTAAGGGTGGAATGAACGATGGTTGAAACCGTTAGTGCAACCAACCGGTCAGCGGGGATCTCCTACCAGGATTTGCTGGCGACCGATTCGCGAACAGTGCCCGACCATCTATTAGACGAATCTCCTCTGACTCAAGGTCCGTCGCGAGTACCAACTTCAGTGTATTTTTCGCCAGAGTTCCATGATCTAGAGGTAGAGAAACTTTGGTCTCGGGTTTGGCAGTTGGCTTGCCACGAAGATGAACTCGTCGATGTCGGTGATTACGTCGTCTATGACATTGCTCACCTTTCTTATCTTTTGGTGCGCACCGGCGAAGCATCAAACGACATAAAGGCGTACAGGAACTCCTGCCTGCATCGAGGGCGCAAACTTCGTGAACAGCCTGGGAAACGCGCTGTGAACATTAGATGCAGCTTTCATGGCTGGTCATGGAAACTAAATGGTGAACTAAACGAAATTCCTTGTCAGTGGGATTTTCCAGACGTTGAACCTAAAAACTGCAGTTTGCCTGAGGCGTTGGTTGAGAGATATGGCGGTTTTGTTTTCATCAACCCGGATATATCCGCTGAGCCGTTGAGGGACTTTTTAGGCGACTTCGATGAACATCAAACGACTTTGCCTTTGGAGCGCCGCTATAAGGCAGTTCATGTCGCCAAAGTTGTTCGTTGTAATTGGAAAGTTTGCCAAGAAGCGTTCATGGAGTCCTACCACGTAGTGGCGACTCACCCGACGCTGATGGAATCTCTCGGAGATGCAAATAGCCAGTACGACGCGTACGGGAATTATTCGCGAGCAATTTCGCCGGCTGAAGTTACGAGTCCGCATTTGGCGGCGGTGACGGAGTGGGCACCTGATACCGAGGGACGCCTGTATACAAGGTTTCGTCATCCGATCACAGGGCACATCTATGAACGTTCGGGTTTCAATCGAGTTGAAGTGACCGACCTAGAAGGCCAGTTGAGTGTCTTCGATGCAAATGGGATGTGGATAGAAGGCGAATTAACCCACGCCGACCCGCATCTGTGTTTGTGGATTGGAGGGGAGCAACTCCCCAAGTTCGAGGACGTACCGATTCCTACGACTGAGCGTTCCAACTTCCCTGAGCAACGTTTGAAGCTCGCTGAACGGAAACGCAGAGAGCTCAGCTCGCTGATGGGAGATGCCGTTGGCGGTTTGAACGTTGATTCGATCTGTGATGCCGAACTTATAGATGCAATCTTTTTTTCAGTATTTCCTAACTGGCATCCCTGGGGGTGTCTGAACCCGATTCAGTATCGATTCCGACCTAACGGCGATAACCCCGATGAGTGCATCTTCGAATGCATGTTGTTTCTCCCTTCGCCTTTGGATGAGGGGCGTCCTCCCCCGGCGGCGGTGCAATGGCTAGCGGCGGACGATGACTGGACGTTGGCACCTCAACTTGGGATGCTTGCGAAAGTTTTCAATCAGGACTTGTACAACCTGCCGCAGGTGCAGCATGGCTTGAAGAATCTCGCGAGGAATCATGTCGTCTTTGCTCAGTATCAAGAAACCAAACTTCGACATTTTCATCTTCTGCTGCAACGCCAACTGGGCATTGACTACGAAGAAATTCTCCAACAGTGAATTAGCGCAGACCAGAATCTTGTTTAAGGGCGTGGATCGACGGTCTCTATGTTGAGTTGGCCAGCTAGTCCAGCTGCTCGGTGAACCGCTAGGGCTTGCCATTCTTCTGAGCTTGTCATCTGAACTAACGATCCGCGGTCTGGGTATTTGGCGATGGCTACCTCATCCCATAGCTCTTCAACTTGGCCAAGTGAAAGGAAGGTGACGTCGCCCATAAAGAACACCTCTCCGCCGTATTTGGGGAGTAGCTGTGCAACGCCTTTGCCATAAATTTGGTAGGCCTCGTAGCCGGTGAGTTTGGTATCGCGACCATCTTCATATTCGGCGTGTTCTTTAAACTTCAGCAAATTGATCATGTAGATGGGGCCTTCTGGGCCGGGTTCCATCATTTCCTTGATTCGTTCTGAACTCGTCGGTAGGACTTCGTTAATGACCTCCACGGGCACCTCTGTTCGTTGAGTAGCTACTTTGAGTCGGCAAATAGACCTTAGTTGCGCTGATTTGTTTTGTTGTCTGATTAGTTTGTTGCGCAGCTCAACTGAGCAATTTAGATGTCAGAGAAATCCCCATGCCGGCCAGCTCCTTGCGCAAATCGGGTTGCTCCTTCGCGTGTTTCTCCACTCTCAATTGTCTCACGGCCCAGCAAAGTTTCGTTTTGTAGTGCGTCTTCAAAGCTCATGCCCCATTGCTCATAAGAGGATCGCCGATCGGAGCGGAGACATAGTTGTGGGAATTCGGCAAGTTGACAAGCCAAGTTCTGTGCTTCGCTCAGCGCCATTCCCGGGCTGCAAAGCCTGTTCGCTAGTCCCATGTTGAAAGCTTCTTGCCCCGAGACACCTCTACCAGTCAAAATCATGTCATTCGCGTGGCTTTGTCCGATGAGTCTCGGCAGTCGAATCGTGCCCCCGTCTACAAGAGGAACGCCCCAGCGGCGACAGTAGACGCCAAACACTGCGTCATTTGCAGCAACGCGCAGATCAGCCCAAAGCGCGAGTTCTAAACCTCCAGCGACTGCATGGCCTTCGACCGCAGCGATAACGGGCTTGGAGAGGCTCATGCGCGTGCATCCCAAAGGTCCGTCACCTTCAAGGTCTACCCTCAAATTATTTTGATCCGAAGACACTGCTTTTAGGTCCGCCCCAGAGCAGAAGGTGCCATCAGCTCCAGTCAATACAGCTACCGACAACGTGTTGTCGGATTCAAAGTTTTGGAAACTTTCAGCGAGTTGTTTAGCAGTGGAGCCATCTATGGCGTTACGCACTTCAGGCCGGTCAATCGTCACCACCGCTATTGGTCCTTCAACTTCATAGTGAACAGTCACCGATTACCTCCTTAGTGAAGCGAACGACTCAACTGGGTGCCAGTACGGGTCGTCGCAAGAATGTATCCGCTGCTCGCCCACCGCATCCAAGCTTTACAGAACGAAGGGCACTCCCCCTGTGTGGTCACTTCGCATATCTGGAGCGGCACTCCATGTATCTGGGTCGCAAATCAGTTCACTGATGGCATCTGATGCTGCTTCTAGTAGCTGTTCACCTTTGTTAGCGCTGGCGGTACTTGGATCCCCTAGCACGCCGTTGGGAGTTACCGAAGCGAGGTCGCGCCAACGGAATGATGCTTGGCCCGCGAGCAAGAAGCTGAGGTCTCCCGCCGTTCGATGTGACGCTAGGTCGCTATCGTCAACTAGGTCGGGAGTGAGGTGCATCATCATTGACGTTTCCGCTTCGCCTGCGTGCAAGACGTTGGACTGGTCTTCCAAGAGAGGCTCGAGGCGGCTTTGCGCTTCGAGCCAATATGTAGCTGCAACCACTGTTACGTCAGTTGTCTCGAGTGACAACTGCTGAGCCATCATTTTGCATGCATCGATGTTGCCGCCATGGCCATTCAAAATCAGAACCTTGTTGAATCCGTGGCGTTGGACGCTATTGACGATGCAACGAAACAATGAGAGGAGTGTGTCGTAATCGAGGGTAATGGTCCCTCCAAACGGCATGTGATGTTCAGATAAACCAGCCCAAACGACTGGTAACACGACAGTCGGTTGCTCGGAGTGAGACTTTCGCGCTGCTCTATGTGATACCTCGGTAGCCAAACGGCTATCCACCTGTACCGGTAGGTGCGGCCCATGTTGTTCCATAGCCGCTACCGGTGCTATTACCACAGCGTCGTCAGCCGCTAGTGCGCGGAGTTCGTGTGCCTTGAGGTTCGCCCATTCCATTAGTGCCATAGCGCGAAGACTAACCGTGTCCTGCCCGTCAAGGTTTCAGCAACCGAAAGGTCGACTTAGAAGACTGCCCCAAGCCACAGCAACACCGCTAGCAAGATCACTTGAACGATTAGACGAATGATATGGCCGGTCGCGCTTAGAAGATTGCCGTTAAACGGCACGTCGTTGAGGTACATGTTCAGATTTGCTAGCGACATCGCCAGCACCAGGATCACTAAGAGGCGAGCGGAAATCGTTCTAGTTACTGGAATCATGATTCCGAGGCCGAGGAGTATCTCTAACGCGCCGCTGGAGTAGGTCCAAAATGACGGCGCCGCCAGGTACCGAGGAACGATCTCATTGAAAGCTTTGGGGTTAACAAAATGCTGGATGCCGATCCATATGAACGGGAGACCGAGTAAACATCCGACAATGTTTTTTGCAAGGTTCATGAGGTTTGTTCAATGTACAGTCCTCAGCCATAGGTACCTAGTTAGGTGAGATAGATGAGTGACCACAGCCCCACGTTTGTTAGCGCCAGTTGGCTCGAGGACCATTTAGATGACCCTGATGTGGCGATTGTCGACGTTCGTGCCGGGTTCCGCCCCCAACCTCCAGGGCCTTCAGACTTTTTTTCGATGCGCTCCGACTATGAGCGAGCCCATATTCCGGGCGCCCATTACCTGCATATGGTTGATGATCTTTCCGACCCGGCTGGCTCGTTCCCGTTCGCAGCTCTCGCTGCGAGGAACGTGCATGCCCTTTTAGGCTCTATCGGCCTTTCTAACGATCAGACCTTGGTTCTTTATGGCGCGAACGTGCATGTGGTGACACATCGTTGTTGGTGGTCGCTGAGGCAGGCAGGAGCCACCAATGTTCGACTGTTGGATGGTACTTACGACCACTGGTTGCAAGATGGTCGACCAGTCACCGATGAAGTTCCTGACAAGTCGCCATGCACCTTCACAGCGACCGAGATTCCCGAGTGGATAGCCAATAAAGAGTCTGTGGCTGCAGCAGTTGATGATCCTGCGGTTGGTTTAGTCAACGCACTGTCTCGTGAGCAGTTTGAAGGAGAAGGGCAACACTACGGTCGACCCGGGCGCATTCCGGGCAGCGTCAACGTCCCTGCGATGGCAGTCATTGATGAAGCGACGGGTGCGCTTCGTACACGTTCTGAACTCGAAACGGTTTTTTGTGAGGCCGGTGCGGATGGCTTTGAGCGTCTGATCACTTATTGCGGGGGCGGAATCGCTGCGAGCACCGCCTTTTTAGCGTTAGAGGTTCTCGGATATAACAATGTTTCGTTGTATGACGGATCTTTATTGGAGTGGACCAAAGATCCGCAAGCCCCATTGGACGTCGGGCCGCTATAGGTGCGGTTTATGCCGCGTTGGCTTGCCTTAAATAGCCATCGAGCATAAGGAGAGCTTCTTCTCTGGTCAGCCGCAGAGAAACTGCAACTGGTGCGCCGGGTCTGTCCATAGCTATGGACCGCCTAAGTATTTCGACTTGCACGTGACTGGTTAGTTCGTTGGGTCCTGGTATTCGCATAGAAGTAATGAGTATCTGAGGGGTCAGACAGTCAACTATCCAGTCGAGTCTTCCTGTTTGACCCAATAGCTGACAGAATCTATGTAGGCACGAAAATGAAAGTGGAATAGGTATGGAGTTCGAGTTCGTCCAGGGTGACCCCATTTCTGAACAGGAAGCGCTCGCTGAGGCAAAGAAGCTGGGTCTTCACGCCTTCGCGTTCGACACCGAAACGGCAGCCGATACGGATCTGCACTGGCATGAGTTCAGCGCCACAATTTGGCTGGTATCAGGTGAAGCGAACCTTGCAACCGAAGACGGCACTGTGTACCACGCCACACCGGGTTGCCGGCTTAGCGCTCCCGCAGGGTGGTTACATCAGGAGTTGGTAAGTCCAGCTCATCGGTTAGTGATCGGCACTGATATCCCGGTCGATAGTTGGAGCCAACCAGTCGACAAACCGCCCGCGGAACTTTCTGTTTAGAACGCCAGCGACCGCCCCATAAGGGACGGTCGCGTTCGTTGATTCGTGCGTTGTTGCTTTAGGTCAATAGATCTCGAGCAAGCATCGAGTTCGTGGCCTCAGCGGGTGGATCAGCAACGAATTCTGCGCCTAATGCGAGCCATTCTTCGTCGGTGTCCATCGCGACCATCGCGTTCGCGAACGCAGCTTCGTCATCAAAGATCATCACGTAGGTCCACTGGCTCTGCGGTGCACCTGCGAGTGCTGCTAACACTTTGATCTCCGAAGCGCCTAGACGTTTGTGTATTTCAGCTGCCTTCCGGTTCACATTGAGGAAGTCGCCTTGGCGGCCCATCTTTACCTGCCATTGCGTGGCGTGAGTGACTTTCATTTGATTCCACCTTTCTTTGTAGACACGGTGAGAGAACCATAGTGCTCTATGGATGCCGGGGCGTTAGTAGCTAATGGACTAAGTGCTACTTGTTGACTTTGGTTCGCGTATAAAAAAGACCGCCAATGCTGCGATCGGCCCGGTAGCAGCAGTCACAAACCAAGCGTTATGGAATGCGTCGATGTCGGCTCCTGAGCCAACCATTGTGATGAGAGCGGCAACGCCGATTGTGGAGCCGAATTGTCGACCGACTTGGTTCAACGACCCTCCGACAGCGAAGTCTTCAGGTGGAACTTCGCTGACAGCAGCTGCGCTAATGATGGGGAACGTTGTTGCCACCC
>Ga0208261_1000102_pt1 | contig 33999 bp, 34 predicted proteins | sample Knorr_S7_td_DCM__FD_185595 | JGI IMG/M metagenome (GOLD analysis project Ga0208261, IMG submission 185595) | Marine microbial communities from Southern Atlantic Ocean transect - Knorr_S7_td_DCM_ad_131m_LV_B (SPAdes) (version 3) | ecosystem: Environmental > Aquatic > Marine > Oceanic | place...
AATAAGTTATCTGATGTAACAAGCATAAGCATAGCAAATGTAAAAAATGATAAATATGAGAAAAACCTGTATTGATAAGGGTCATGACTCATATAACCAATAGAGTAAATATGAACTAATGCTGAAACAGAAGTAACAACAACAAGCATTACAGAAGTTAAAGTATCAAATTTTAAGGACCAAGATGCATCTATTGCCCCAGAATTAATCCAGTCGAATAAAAATTGATTGCTAGTTTGATAGCCGTTTAGTGTCATATAAAATAAATATGCTGAAAGAATAGAAGAAGCTAAAATTAAAGAACAAGAAATAAAATGACTAAGTCTTAATCCAAGTATTTTACCAAAAAAACCTGTAATTATAGAACCAATCAAAGGTAAGAAAACTATTAAAAATAATTCCATTAACCCCTCATTTTATTAATTTCATTAACATTGATATTGCCGGAGTTTCTGAAATAAACAACAAGAATAGCTAAACCAATTGCTGCTTCGCCCGCAGCTACAGTAAGAATGAAAAGAGAAAAAATTTGTCCAGTAATATCGCCTAAAAATACAGAAAAAGAGATAAAGTTTATACTCACACTTAAGAGAATTAACTCTAAAGACATAAGTATTATTATTAAATTTGTTCTATTTAAGAAAATACCGAAAACACCTGTAAAAAATAAGAAAGCGCTTAATATAGTATAATGATATATGCCTATTTCAAAAATCATTCTGACTCCTCAAATGTTATATCTTTTAATTCAACATTTTTTTCTTGATCTCTGCTTACCTGAGATGAAATATCTTGCCTTCTAACATTATCTCGATGCCTTAATGTTAGAACTATAGCTCCAATCATTGCCACTAATAAAATAAGACCCGCAATTTGAAAATGATAAAAATGTTCCGTATAAATTTTCGAGCCAATGATTTCTGTATTAGTTAAGCTATTAAGTTCATTATTTTTATTAATAATAAATGATTGTTCTTCAGGATAATAAACAAATAAAACAATCATTTCAGCTATAAGAATACCAGCTGTAATAATTCCTGTTTTAACAAAATTAGTTTTTTTATTTAGTTCTTCAAAATTTAAATCCAACATCATTACAACAAATAGAAATAAAACTGCAACCGCTCCTACATAAACAATAAGCATTATTAAAGCTAAGAATTCTGCTCCTGCTATTAGAAAAATTCCTGCAGCATTAAAAAATGAAAAAATTAAAAATATTACTGAATTAACAGGATTTTTTGATGTGATCACAAGTAGAGCCGAAGCAAGGATTAAAAAAGAAAAAATGAAAAATAAAATAGAAGCAAACATTTGTATTTAATTACCTGAAAGGCGCATCCCTTTCAATGTTTCTAACTAGTGATACTTCCCATCTGTCACCATTATCCAAAAGCTTTTCTTTTGTATATAAAAGCTCCTCACGTGTCTCTGTTGCAAATTCAAAATTAGGTCCTTCAACGATTGCATCAACGGGACAAGATTCTTGGCATAAACCACAATAAATACATTTTACCATATCTATGTCGTACCTTATAGCCTTTCTAATTCCATCTTCGTTTCTTGGCGATGCATCAATAGTTATAGCTTGAGCAGGACAAACGGCTTCACATAATTTACAAGCTATACATCGCTCCTCACCATTAGGGTATCTTCTCAACGCATGCTGACCTCTAAACCTTGGAGATAGCTTACCTTTTTCAGAAGGATAATTAATGGTTACCCTTTTTCTAAAAAAGAAATACTTCATAGCTGTATATAGGGCTTTTAGAAAATCAAGCTGTATAAGGTTTTTAAAGGTATATAGTATTTTTCTCATTGTTATCCCTATGGCGCTAAGTCAAATATAAAAAGGACTGAAGCAGTTAAAACAACCCAAAAAAGTGATATCGGAAGAAAAACTTTCCAACCTAATCTCATTAATTGATCATATCTATATCTTGGTACAAGAGCTTTTACCATTCCAAACATAAAGAAAATGAAGGCCACTTTTAGCATAAACCAGACTACGCCAGGAATAACATTTAAAGGGTAAATATCAAAAGGAGGTAACCAACCTCCTAAAAACAGAATCGTAATCATTGCACACATTAAAAAAGTTGCCGCTAACTCGCCAAGAAAATATAAGAGAAAGAAAGATGAAGAATATTCTACTTGATATCCAGCTACTAATTCGGCTTCTGCCTCAGGCAGATCAAATGGAGGGCGATTTGTTTCAGCAAGAGCAGACACAAAGAATATTATGAACATAGGAAAAAGGGGAATAAAAAACCAAATCTTCTTTTGGGCAAGAACTATATCTGTGAGATTAAGTGAACCCACACAAAGAAGAACTGTAATAATTACAAATCCTATAGAGACCTCATAAGAAACCATTTGAGCTGCAGATCTCATAGCTCCCATAAAAGGATATTTAGAATTTGAAGCCCAGCCACCAAGAATGATTCCATAAACTCCAAGAGATGAAATTGCAAAAATATATAAAATTCCAACATTTATATCTGCTACCACCCAATTTTCTGCAAACGGAACAACTGCCCAAGCTGACAAAGCAACAAAGCAAGTAACAAGAGGAGCCATTATAAATATTATTTTATTAGCTTTATCGGGAATTATTGGCTCTTTTAAAAGTAATTTAAGAAAATCAGCTACAGGCTGAAGTAAGCCAAATGGTCCAACAATGTTAGGTCCTCTTCGTAATTGTACAGCCGCCCATAGCTTTCTTTCACCATAAATTCCAAGATAAGCCATCATTAAAACAGCAAAAATTACCAAAAAAGATTGAAGAAATATAAATAAAATTGAAAGTATATATTCCATATGTATTACCTATTATTTTCTTCTTTTATATAATTATTTCTTTTAGACAAATTTGAAGATGCTCTGGCAATTGAATTTGTTTGCCAATAACTGTCAATTATCCTTTTAAATTGATGTCCATTAAGCTTATTAAATTCATCTTTTTTTGGGGAAGGCAATGGTTCAAATTCTCTGTAAGGATTAATAATTGGGAATTCTTCAATTAACTGATTTCTTAATTCGTTAAGATTTGAAAAACCAATGTCAATGCTCATTTCTTTTGCTAATAGATAAATTATTTCCCAATTTTCTTTTGCTTCTCCTAAAGGAAAGGTTGAACGAATTGACTCTTGAACCCTTCCCTCTGTATTCATATATAATCCATTTTGTTCACAAAAAGCTGCTGCTGGAAAAACAAGATCAGCAATCTGAGCACCAATATCGCCATGATGGCCTTGATAAATTACAAAACAATCATCATTCTTCTGTAAATTTAATTCATCTGCACCAAGAAGATAGAGAAGATCTAGTTTACTATTATTATAATTCGAAATTATTTCCTCGGTTATCATACCTTTGCCTGACGGAAAAAAACCAATACTCATTGCTCCAGCTCTCGAAGCTGCAGAATGAAGGACATTAAAACCATTCCAATCGTTATTTATAAAATTGAATTTATAGGCAAGCTCAATACAAATATTTTGGAAATTTTGTGCATCCTTACCTATTAATGCGCCCTGCCCTAAAATCATTAAAGGTTTTTTCATTGATGATAAATCATTACAAAAATTATTATTTTCAATTAAAATATCTTCTACAATTGATGGATTTTCTCCTAAAAAATTAAAATCAAAAGTTAGATCATTATTGAATCCAATTACACCAATTTTATATTCATCATCTCTCGATTTTCTAAGTAATCTTGAATTTAAAAGAGGCGCCTCTTTCCTTATATCGGAACCAATAATTAGACACCCATCAGAATCTTCAATACCGTTAAAAGTTGAATTAAAAAGCCATCTCTCCGGTGGTCCAGAAATTCTTGAACCATCTTGCCTACAATCAAAATTATCACTTCCTATGTTTTTCATTAATTTTTTGAGAGCATAAATTGATTCAATATCTACTAGATCTCCTGAGAGTGCAGAAATTTTTTCTGATTTACTATTAGAAATTTTTTCCTTAGCCAATTCTAATGCACTTTTCCAGGATGTTGGTTTTAAAATACCGTCAACTCTTTTATAAGGCTTATCAATTCTTTGATTATTTAAGCCATCCCAAAAAAATCTAGTCTTATCAGTTATCCATTCTTCATTTATATCTTCATTTAGTCTTGGAAGGACTCGCATAACCCTTAAACCCTTCGAGTCAATTCTAATATTTGACCCCATAGCATCCATGATATCTATAGTTTCAGTTTTATTTAACTCCCATGGCCTAGCAGAGAACGCATAAGGCTTAGAAGTTAAAGCGCCTACAGGACACAAATCAATAACATTTCCAGAAAGCTCAGACTCTACAGCTTGATTAAGATATGTTGTAATTTCCATATCATGACCCCTACCAATAGAGCCTATCTCATCATTACCAGATATTTCCGAAGAAAATCTAACACATCTTGTACAATGTATACATCTCGTCATCTCTGTTTTAATAAACGGGCCCATATCTTTAGATTCAACAGCTCTTTTATCACCATCAAATCTACTAGAACCGTATCCAAAAGCCATAGATTGATCTTGCAAATCACACTCGCCACCTTGATCACAAATTGGACAATCTAAAGGATGATTCATTAATAGAAATTCTAAGGCGCCCTCTTGAGCGTTTTTCACTCTCTCAGATTTAGTATAAATTTTTAAACCTTCAGATACTTGCATAGCACATGAAGCTACTGGCTTAGGACTTAACCCTCTTGAGTCTTCGACATCGACAAGACACATTCTACAATTACCAGCAATAGATAATTTTTCATGATAGCAAAACCTTGGAACTTCAACTCCAGCAATCTCACAGGCTTGAATAATGGCTAATCCATCTTCAACTTCATAATCTTTGTCATCAATTTTAATATTAACCATAATTCTGATTACTTTCTTTCTGATATTGATCAATTCTATCTTCAATATGATGCCTAAAGTGTCTTATTAGGCCCTGAATTGGCCATGCAGCAGCATCTCCTAGAGCACAAATTGTATGACCTTCTATTCTTTTTGTGAGACTTAAAAGAGTATCTATATCTTCTTTTTTTGCTTCACCTCTTGCCATTTTTTCCATCATCTCCCACAACCAACCAGTTCCCTCTCGGCATGGAGTGCATTGACCGCAACTTTCATGTTTATAGAAATAAGATATTCTTGATATTGCTTTTATTAAATCTGTTGATTTATCCATCACTATAACAGCAGCTGTTCCCAAACCAGATTTGACAGCTTGAAGAGAGTCAAAATCCATAAGAACTTCATCACAAATCTCTTTTGGTATCATTGGAACTGATGAACCACCGGGAATTACAGCTAGGAGATTATCCCATCCACCTATTACTCCTCCTGCATGTTTTTCAATCAAATCTTTTAATGGAATACCCATCTCTTCTTCAATATTGCAAGGTGTATTAACATGACCAGATATACAAAAAATTTTAGTGCCAGTATTATTTTCTCTGCCAATTCCAGAAAACCAGCTAGATCCTCTCCTAAGTATCGTCGGAACAACCGCAATACTTTCAACATTATTTACGGTAGTTGGGCATCCATATAAACCTGCTGCAGCCGGAAAAGGTGGCTTTAATCTTGGCATACCTTTTTTACCTTCTAAACTCTCTAATAAAGCTGTTTCTTCACCACAAATATATGCTCCAGCACCATGATGAATAAAAATTTCAATATCCAAACCGCTACCACATGCATTTTTACCTACTAGACCATCATCGTAAGCTTCTTTTAATGCTGACTCGAGAATATATCTTTCATTAATAAATTCACCTCTAATATATATGTAGCAAACTTGGGCTCCCATAGCTGCACAAGCGATAACACATCCTTCTAATAATTTATGAGGTTCATTTCTTAATATTTCTCGATCTTTACATGTACCTGGCTCAGACTCATCAGCGTTGACAACTAAATAATGCGTCTTTCCAGTTGGTTCTTTTGGCATAAAAGTCCATTTGACTCCTGTAGAAAATCCAGCACCACCTCTTCCTCGCAAACCAGAAGAAATGACCTCCTCAGTAATTTTTTCTCTTCCTTTTAATAAAATATCTTTTGTATTATCCCAATCACCACGAAGTTTAGCGTTGTCTAAATTCCAAGGTTCAAAACCATATAAATTGTCAAAAATTCTATCTTTACTATCTAACATTTAATCTCTTTCTAACGGTTCAGAAGATTTACGACCTATTTGAGATCCTTTAATAATATTTTTTTTATTTTTTATATCCTTTAGAATCTTTACTGTGCTTTCGTAATCTAAATCTTCATAATAATCATCATTAATCTGTATCATTGGAGCATTAACACATGCACCCAAACATTCGACTTCTATCCAACAAAGACCATCTTTAGAAACTTCACGCTCTTGACCAATATAGTCTTTACACGCCTTCTTGATATTTTCAGCTCCTCTAAGCCAGCAAGGAGTTGTTCCACAGACTTGAACAAAGTGGTCACCACTCGGCTGCAAGTTAAACATTGAATAGAAAGTAGCAATTTCAAGAACCCTAATTTTTGGCATATCTAAAAAATCGGAGACAGCGAGAATTGCTTTTTCAGGAAGCCAGCCCCCTGCTTTACGTTGAGCATAAAACAAACTTGGTACAACAGCAGATTGTTTTTTATCTTTTGGATAATTTTCTAATAAAGAATTTAAAAATTTTAAATCCTGGTTATCAAATTTAAAGTTTATATCTTGATTATCTGCCAATCTTCTAACTGTCATCTATCTACCTCGCCAAAAACAAGATCTAAAGATCCTAAAACAGCTGATAAATCTGGAAGAAGATGTCCTCTTGTTAAATAATCTAAGGCTTGAAGATGAGCAAAGCCAGGAGCTCTAATTTTACACCTATAAGGCTTATTTGTTCCATCAGCTATTAGATAAACACCAAACTCTCCTTTTGGAGCTTCAATAGAAGCATATACTTCACCAGGCCCTACATCATATCCTTCAGTATATAATTTAAAATGGTGTATTAGAGCTTCCATAGATATTTTCATTTCAGCTCTTTTTGGCGGTGCTACTTTTCTATCATCGGTGACAATCGGTCCTGGCTTAAGCTTTTCAATCGCTTGTTTCATTATTAATACTGATTGCCTGCACTCTTCTACTCTTATTAAATACCTATCGTAATTATCACCGTTTTTTCCTACGGGTATTTTAAAATCATACTCATCATAAGATTCATATGGCTGAGTCTTTCTAAGGTCCCAGTTATAACCGGATCCTCTAGCCATCACGCCAGTTAAACCCCAATCTAATACATCTTTCTTAGTGACAACTCCAATATCAACATTTCTTTGTTTAAATATCCTATTTTCTGTTAGCAAACTTTCAAGATCATCAACTACCTTTAAAAATGGATCGCAGAATTCATAAATATCATTTATCAAGCTTTCATCTATATCTTGATGGACGCCGCCGGTTCTAAAATAAGCAGCATGAAGTCGGGATCCACATGCTCTCTCATAAAAGGTCATTAATTTTTCTCTTTCTTCCCAACCCCATAATGTTGGCGTTAATGCTCCAACATCCATAGCTTGTGCAGGCACATTAATCATATGATTAAGAATTCTTCCAATTTCTGAAAATAAAACTCTAATATGTTGAGCTCTTATAGGTATATTTATGTTAAGCAACTGTTCGGTAGCAAGAGCAAAGGCATGTTCTTGATTCATCGGGGCAACATAATCCAATCTATCAAAATAAGGTAATGCTTGTAGATATGTTTTGCTCTCAATTAGTTTTTCAGTTCCTCTATGTAGTAACCCTATGTGAGGCTCAACCCTTTCAACAACTTCTCCATCTAAATCAAGAATTAGTCTTAATACACCGTGAGCAGCTGGATGTTGAGGGCCAAAATTTATTCTAAATTTTTCATTTTCTTTTTCAGTCATCAGTGTTTTCTTCTATATCGTTTTGGTTTTCAGGATAATTAAAGCCTTTCCATGCGCTTTCGAAATCAAAATCTCTGTATTCCTGTTTTAAATCAACTTTCTCATAGATTACCCTCTCTTGGTCAGGGTCATATCTAACTTCTACATTACCAGTTAATGGGAAGTCCTTTCTTAAGGGATGACCCTCAAAACCATAATCAGTTAAAATTCTTCTAAGATCATCATGTCCACTAAAATTAATACCATATAAATCAAAAGCTTCTCTTTCATACCAATCAGCTGCTGGATATATTTTTTTAATTGAAGGAACTGAATTAGAGTTATCAGTAAAAGCTTTAACGGTAATCCTTGAATTATTACTCATAGACAACAGATTATATACAACTTGGAATCTAATTTCTTCGTGAGGAAGATCTACTCCACATAAATCAGTCAGCTGTGTAAAAGCAAAATCTTGTTCATCTTTTAAAATTTTAAAGACATTAATTAAGTTTGATTGATCAACAAGAATAATCAAATTTTTATCAAATATCTCTCTTTTTAGAATAAAGGAGTTAAGTAACTCAAAATTATTAATTTCTTGAGATAGAGTTTCAGGCATTTTGAATTTTTTCATAAGTTTTCTCTATCTTTCTATTGTTCCTGTTCTTCTAATTTTCTTTTGAAGTTGAAGTATTCCATACATTAAGGCTTCTGCTGTAGGCGGACATCCAGGCACATAGATGTCTACAGGTAAAATTCTATCGCAACCTCTTACAACTGAGTAAGAATAGTGATAGTAACCTCCTCCATTAGCACATGATCCCATAGATATTACATATCTTGGCTCAGGCATTTGATCATATACTTTTCTAATTGCTGGAGCCATTTTATTTGTTAGTGTTCCGGCAACGATCATTACATCTGATTGACGAGGAGAACCTCTAGGAGCCGCTCCATATCTTTCAAGGTCATAACGGGGGCCATTTGTCTGAAACATCTCAATTGCACAACAAGCAAGACCAAATGTCATCCAATGAAGTGAACCGGTTCTTGCCCAATTTATAAGGGCCTCTGTAGAAGTAACAAAAAAACCTTTATTATCAATTTCTGTTGATAATTTTTTTATATCTTTGTTTTCCATTAATCCCATTCCAAAGCACCTTTTTTCCATTCATAAATGAAACCAATAGTAAGCACTCCAAGAAAAACCATCATAGATACAAAACCAAAAATACCTATATCACCAAAAACTACTGCCCAAGGAAATAAAAACGCGACCTCTAGATCAAAAATTATAAAAAGAATAGCAACTAAGTAAAATCTAATATCAAATTTAGTTCTTGCATCATCAAAAGGTTCGAAACCACATTCATACTGAGATAATTTCTCTTTATCAGGGTTTTTTGGAGCAAATAATATAGGAGGCAATGTCAAAGCCATAACAACAAAAGCAGCTAATGACATAAAAATTAATATTGGAAGGTAGTCGTTCAAAATGGAATGCATTTAACCTCTCCATATAAAGAATTATAAATTTAAGAAATTTATAACCGATTCACGCTTTGATTACATGATTATATATAGGAATAAATAACTTTTTTCCAAGGTTTTCGGCGAAAAAATTACGGTAATAAAAACCTTTTTATCTCATCATTGAAAATATCTGGTTGATCAATATTAACAGCGTGACCAGCATCCTTTATGATAATTTTTATTGAGTTTTTAATCTTTTTCTCCATATAGTCTGCTGCAGCAAGAAATGGTTTATCATGTTCGCCTACGACAATTAATGATGGCACCTTTATATTAGGAAGTTCATTGATTATTCTATCATCTTTTTGAGTTAGCATCCCTTTTGCAGCATGAACCAATCCTTTAGCGTTTCTATGATTAAGAGGATTCATCTCCTTGCTTTTACCAATTAAACTATCTAAACCAACTTCGTCGAATTTTTTTGCTTGCTTTAAGGCATAATTATTCCAACCTTCTCTTGCTTCAGCATTTTTAAAGCCAGGCCCAGTATCAATTATTAATAAAGAATCGACCATTTCTGGATATTTATAATAGAAAGCTAGAGACATATATCCTCCTAAAGACATACCCCCAATATTAACTTTATCAATTTTTAAATCGAATAAAATTGCTCTTATATCCTCAATTGTTTCTTCCTCATTATATAATTTTTCATCATCAGGATAGTCACTTTGTCCATGCCCTCTCATATCCCAAACTATTAGAGTAAAATATTTACTTAATGCGTCAATTTGATCATCCCACATTTTAGAAGTTGCTGAGAAACCGTGTGTTAAAAAAAGCGGAGAACCGCTTCCATAAACTTCATAATTAATATCGACTCCGTTTCTGTCTATCTTAGGCATATTTTTATTTTAAGCTTTAATTTGAGATTTAAGAGCTTTTCTTGCCTTAGATCCGTATGGCGGTCTAAATACAGATATAACATTATCTAATTTTGTTTGAGTAAAGATAGTTTTAGCATGAGAAAAATTCTTAAACCCCTCCTCACCATGGTATGAACCCATTCCAGATGGGCCAACTCCGCCAAAAGGAGCGTTATCTTGTGCTACATGAAAAATTACATCGTTAACCGTGACGCCGCCAGATGTTGTTTTATTTAAAACGGTTGATAATTCATTATTATTACTACCAAAATAATATAAACCAAGCGGTCTATCTTTTTTATTAACATAATCAATTGTTTCACCAAATTCTTTATATGTTTTTATTGGTAAAATTGGTCCAAATATTTCTTCCTGCATCACTTTCAAATTATCGTCTGGATTAATTAATAAAGTTGGGGGAATTTTATAATGCTCCTGTTGTTCAAAGTCTTCTTCAGCAGGATTAATTTCTATAACTTCACATCCATTATCTTTTGCCTCATCAATATAAGATTTAAGCCTAGAATAATGCCTTTCATTAATTACAGAGGTATAATCATCATTATCTTTTATTGAAGGAAACATAGTTGAAACAGTCTCTTTTGCATGCATTATAAATTTATCGAGTTTATTTTCTGGTAATAATACATAATCAGGAGCAAGGCAAATTTGACCAGCATTCATAGTTTTACCTGCAATAATCCTTTTTGAAGATTGCTCAACATTACTTGTATCCGAAATTATAACTGGTGATTTTCCTCCTAACTCGAGCGTTACAGGAACAAGATTCTCTGAAGCGGCTCTCATAACATGCTTTCCTATTGATGTTGCACCCGTAAATAGCAGATGATCAAAGGGAAGAGATGAAAAATCTGCACCTACTTCAGGACCTCCAGTTATAACAGCAACCTCTTCCTCAGAAAAATTATCTTCGAACATATTTTTCATTAATTCCGATGTTCTTGGAGTAAATTCTGATGGTTTTATCATTACACGATTACCCGCAGCAAAAATACTTCCCAAAGGGCCAAAAGTTAAAACAACAGGGAAATTCCATGGACTTATAAGTCCAATTGTTCCTAATGGTTGATATTCAACTCTTAATTTAGCTCCTAGTAAACCCAAGATTGAAGGTGACACTCTCCTTTTTGAAGGCCTCATCCATTGTTTAATATTATTTTTAGCAATTTTGAGTGATGTTATCGATGAGGCTACATCAGTTAGCAAAGAGCTAGTTTCACTCCTATGGCTAAAGTCTTTTGATATTGCAACTGGAATTTTATCTTGGTACTCGATAATAGAATTAATAAGTCTATCAATCCATTCTTTTCTCTGTTCAAGGGAAAGAGGACCATCTCTTAAATGGGCTTTTTTTTGAACTTCCAGTATTCTTTCTAATTCTTTTTTATCTGACATTTTAATCCTCAATAAATTTATTATAAATTTATATAAAGATTAGAAATCAATCAACAAATAGATTTAAGATGGCGGGAGTGACGAGACTCGAACTCGCGGCCTCTGGCGTGACAGGCCAGCGCTCTAACCAACTGAGCTACACCCCCGCATTAAGATAACTTTTTAATGCTCAAGCGAATTTAAATCAAGCGTTTCTATGAAAAAGGTCTAATAAAAATTAGACCTTTTTTTATTCAATGGTGGGCGGTGAGAGGCTCGAACTCCCGACCCTCTGGATGTAAACCAGATGCTCTACCAACTGAGCTAACCGCCCAAAGACAATCTAAGTATCTATATAAAATAAATAAGATTTTGTCTTTGGTTTTTTTATCTATTAACGGCGTCTTTTAAACCTTTACCAGATTTAAATTTTGCATTTTTCGATGCTGCGATTTGGATAGCTTCACCTGTTCTTGGATTTCTTCCAGTAGTAGCAGCTCTATGGCTTACTGAAAAAGTTCCAAAGCCAGTAATTTTTACATTACCGCCACCTGATAAGGCTGAAGTAACCGCGCCAGTAAAAGCTTCTAAAGCTCTGCCAGCATCAGCTTTACTTAAACCAGATGAACTTGCCATTGCATCAATTAGATCATTTTTATTCATTTTTAAACCTCTCTAGTTTGTTGAATATCACTAAATTTAGGCTTAATCGTATATAGAGGTCAAAAAAAATTGAATATTTTTTTTAATGAGCTGTAAAATTTGGGTTATTCTCAGATATTTTTCTTTGCTCCGCAAGCCATGCATCTTCATCCCAATCAATTGCATCTGGCTTTCTTACTAAAGCTAGTTCGAGTGCCTCATCTATTGTTGAAACTAATTTAATATCAAGCTTATCTTTAATGTTATCAGGAACTTCTGATAACTCACGATCATTATCCGATGGAACTAATACAGTTTTAATTCCTGACCTTAAGGCTGCTAATAATTTTTCTTTTAAACCTCCAATAGGTAGTACACGACCTCTTAGTGACATTTCTCCAGTCATCGCAACATCGTTTTTTACAGGGATTCCTGCCATTACTGAGATAATTGCTATTATCATTGCGACACCAGCAGATGGACCATCTTTTGGTGTGGCTCCTTCTGGAACATGAACATGAATATCTTTTCTTTGAAAAATTGGTGGTTCAATACCATAGTTTACAGCTCTTGATCTTACAAATGATGATGCTGCATCTATCGACTCCTTCATAACATCACCAAGTTTTCCAGTAGTCCTAATTTTACCTTGGCCAGGAACCATAACAGCTTCAACATTCAAGATATCACCTCCAACTTGAGTCCAAGCAAGTCCAGTAACAACACCTATTAAATCATCATTTTCTTTTTTTCCGTATCTAAACTTTTTTACACCTAAATAATCAGAAATATTGTCAGAACTTACATTTAGCGAATCACTTTTGTTTTGAGAAATTTCTTTAACTGCTTTTCTTCCAAGAGAATTTAACTCTCTTTCAAGATTTCTAACGCCTGCTTCTCTAGTATAATTTTGTATTACGGACCTTATAACATCATCAGAAATTTTAAACTCCTTATCGGTAAGGGCATTATTCTCTTTAACTTTTTCTATAAGGTGTCTTTTAGCGATTTCTAGTTTTTCTTCCTCTGTATAGCCAGCTATTCTTATTATTTCCATTCTATCTAAAAGTGGACCAGGAATGTTCATTGTATTAGCTGTAGTAACGAACATGACTTGAGATAGATCATAATCAACTTCCAAATAATGGTCATTAAAAGCATTATTTTGCTCTGGATCTAAAACCTCTAAAAGAGCAGATGCTGGATCACCTCTAAAATCTTGCCCTAATTTATCAATTTCATCTAAAAGGAAAATGGGATTTGATGTTTTAACTTTTTTTAGCGCTTGAATTATTCTTCCGGGCATTGAGCCTATATAAGTTCTTCTGTGACCCCTAATTTCTGCCTCATCTCTAACACCACCAAGAGACATTCTTATAAATTCTCTACCAGTTGCGCTTGCTATTGATTTTCCAAGAGAAGTTTTACCAACACCTGGAGGTCCTACAAGGCATAAAATTGGACCTTTGACTTTTGAAGATCTATTTTGAACTGCTAAATACTCAGTAATTCTATCCTTAACTTTTTCAAGACCATAATGATCTTTATCTAAAATCTCCTGAGATTTATTTATGTCTTTTTTAATTCTTTTCTTTTTACCCCAAGGTATATCAAGCAGCCAATCAAGATAATTTCTTACAACAGTAGCTTCAGCTGACATAGGACTCATTTGCTTGAGTTTTTTTAATTCATTTAGGGCTTTTTCTTTTGCCTCTTTAGATAGTTTAGTTTTATTAATTTTTTCATTTAACTCAGCAATATCCTCTGAGGCTCCGCCCTCACCATCCTCTAATTCTTTTTGTATGGCTTTCATTTGTTCATTCAAATAATACTCTTTTTGAGTCTTTTCCATTTGGTTTTTAACTCTTCTTCGTATCTTTTTTTCAACCTGAAGAACTGATAACTCACCTTCAATATATGATAAAATCATATTTAATCTTTTTTCAAGATCAACTTCTTCGAGTATCTTTTGTTTCTCTTGAATATTAATAGCAATCTGACTTGCGACTGTATCAGCTAACTTGTCTTCATTTTCAATATCTTTAACAGAAGTCAAAACTTCAGAAGATGTTTTATTATTAATATTAGCGTAGGTTTCATATTTAGAAACAACTGATCTTCCTAAAGCTTTAATTGTATCTGAGATTGTCTCATTTTTTGGGAGTTCTTCAATTTCAGCATTAACAAAGTCTGAAGAAAATTTAATATTTTTAACTTTGCATCTTGCTATGCCTTCCACAAGAACCTTAACAGTACCATCTGGTAGTTTTAAAAGTTGAAGAATCTTTCCTTTTGTTCCTATTTCATAAAGATCAGTTTCAGAAGGATCATCAACATCTGAATTTTTTTGTGAAAGAAATAAAAGCTCTTGATCTTTATCCATAACCTGTTCAAGAGCATTAATAGATTTATCTCGTCCGACAAAAAGAGGTACAACCATATTAGGAAACACTACAATGTTTCTTAATGGAAGAACCGGTAAATTATTTGATTTTGTATCTTTAGCCATTTTATATCCTATAGTTTATTGTCAGACGATTCTTTATAAAAAAGAATAGAAGTTTTAACTATAATATATATTGGTACTAATTCTTGTCTTATCAAGACCTTATTTCAAAAAAAATTAGCTAACAGATTTCTCTTTTTCCTCTTTGTTTTCACCATAGATATACAGAGGCTTAGCCTCACCATCTACAACTTCTCCGGAAATAGCTACTTCAGTTACACCTTTTGTACTTGGTATCTCAAACATTGTATCTAATAAGATAGATTCTATTACAGATCTTAAACCACGGGCTCCAGTTGCATAAGACATAGTTTTTTTAGCAATAGAACTAAGAGCATCATCAGAAAATTTTAATTCAACATTCTCCATATCAAAAAGCTTTTTATATTGTTTTATTAAGGCATTTTTAGGTTCTGTTAGAATTCTTACTAAAGATTCTTCATCTAAATCTTCTAAAGATGCCCAAACAGGTAATCTTCCAACAAATTCTGGAATTAAACCAAATTTAAGCAAATCTTCAGGTTGAAGATCTTTAAGAATTTCTCCAGTTCTTCTAGTATCTTTGTCTTTAACTTCAGCGCCAAAACCTAATGATCTCTCTGTTCCTCTGTTTCCAATTATTTTTTCTAATCCATCAAAAGCACCACCACATATAAATAAAATATTTGTTGTATCGACTTGCAAAAATTCTTGCTGTGGATGTTTTCTTCCACCTTGAGGAGGAACTGATGCTACAGTACCTTCCATAATTTTTAGAAGAGCTTGTTGAACTCCTTCACCAGAAACATCTCTCGTTATTGAAGGGTTATCAGATTTTCTTGTAATCTTATCAACTTCATCAATGTAGACAATTCCTCTTTGAGCTCTCTCAACATTATAATCGGCAGCTTGTAAGAGTTTTAAAATTATATTCTCAACATCTTCGCCAACATATCCTGCCTCAGTTAATGTAGTTGCATCAGCCATTGTAAATGGAACATCAAGTATTCTTGCTAATGTTTGAGCCAATAAAGTTTTACCACAACCTGTTGGTCCAAGTAGTAATATGTTTGATTTCGCTAATTCTACATCATCTTTAGCATTCTTATCATCTAGTCTTTTATAGTGATTGTGGACGGCAACAGATAGAACTCTTTTAGCAGTTTGTTGGCCAATAACATAATCCTGAAGAACATCGAATATCTCTTGGGGAGCAGGTACACCTTCAGAAGATTTATTATCATTAATTTTATTTTCTTCTTTAATAATATCCATACATAGCTCAACACACTCATCACATATGAAAACGGTTGGCCCAGCAATTAGTTTTTTTACTTCATGCTGACTTTTTCCGCAAAAACTGCAGTAAAGTGTATTTTTAGAATCTCCGCTGTCGCTAATTTTACTCATAATGATTTTCTAAAGAATTATTTCTCTTCAGTATCCCTTTTTTGAACAACTTTATCAATTAAGCCAAATTTTTTAGCATCATCTGAAGTCATAAAAGTATCTCTATCTAATGCTGACTCAATGGTTTTTAAATCTTTTCCAGTATGATTAACATAAATCTCATTTAATCTACTTCTAAGTGAAATTATCTCTTTTGCATGTCTCTCAATATCTGATGCTTGGCCTTGAAAACCTCCTGATGGTTGATGAACCATAATTCTTGAATTTGGTAGAGCAAATCTTTTATTTTTTTCGCCTGCAGCCAAAAGTAAACTGCCCATAGAGGCTGCCTGACCAATACAAAGGGTTGAAACTTCTGGTTTAATATATTGCATAGTATCATAGATAGCCAAACCAGATGAAACAACTCCACCAGGTGAATTAATATACATTGAGATTTCTTTTTTTGGATTTTCAGCTTCTAAATACAAGAGTTGAGCGGTAATTACACTTGCCATATAATCTTCAATTGGTCCCGTAACAAAAACTATTCTCTCTTTAAGAAGTCGAGAATAAATATCATAAGCCCTTTCACCCCTATTTGATTGTTCAACAACCATAGGTATTAGATTACTTTGCGGTGTAAATTTATTTTCCATAGAGATATATATGGGTTAATTCTTCAATTATGCCAAGAAATTATAACTATTTTATTAATTAATTGTATATTTAGTTAATAAATACAATTATTTATATCATTAATAAATTATGCTTTTTTCTTAGCTGTTTTTCCTTTTTTTGTCTTAGGTTTAGTTTCTTTTGGTTTTTCTTGAGTAGCTTCAGCACCAAATAAATCTTTTCTTGAAACTTTTTTATCTTTTAAAGTTACCTTTTCTAACACAAAATCAACAACTTTATCTTCATATATGGGAGCAGTAAGATTCCTAATTGCATCAGGATTTTTCTTATAAAAATCTATGATTTGTTGTTCTTGGCCAGGGTATTTCTGTACTTCTTTTTGTAGAGCAATATTATAATCATTATCATCTAGATCAATATTATTTACCCTACCAATCTCAGCAATTAATAAGCCAATAGAAATTCTTTTTTCTGATACTTCTTTATAATTCTTTTTTAGTTCTTTCTCTTTTACTTCTAGATCGTCCAAAGTTTTCTTTTGTTGTTCCAGCTGACTTTCAAGTTGGCTCCACATTTGATTAAACTCTTGGTCGATGAGAACTTGTGGTAAATCAAATTTGTGATTTTTTTCCAATTCACTAAAAAGGCTGTCTTTTAATTTCATTTTTGCAGCTTGATCAAAATCTTTTTTTATCTGTTCTTCCAGAACACCTTTAAGATCTTTTAGTGAGTCTTGACCAAATTTTTTAGCTAATTCATCATTAATCTTAGAGTCTATTGGATTAAGAATTTCAATTATTTTTACATCAAATTCAGCATTCTTTCCTTCAAGCTCTTTATTTGGATATTCATCAGGAAACTTCACTTTAACAACTTTAGAGGTTTCAGCTTTTTCACCCACTAGCTGATCTTCAAAAGTATCAATAAAGGTTTTAGAGCCAAGTATTAATTCTGCTTTTTCTGCGGTACCGCCATCAAAGTTTACACCATCAACTGCCCCTGAATAATCTATTATTACTTTATCTCCATCTTTTGACTTTGATCCTTTTTTTGCCAATTTATAGTCTTTATTTTGTGTAGCTAAATACTCAAGAGCTTCATCAATGTCTTCTTTCTTTGGGCTGGCCACAGGTTTATCTAACTTTATCTTCTTAAAATCAACAAACTCTATCTCAGGCAATGCTTCAAAACTCATAGAGAAAGTAATATCGCTTTGATCATTAATAGATTTTTCCATTTCACTTATTAATTTTATTTCTGGATTAACGGCCGGCCTTAAGTCTTTTTCATCAAGAACCTTTCTAGAACTTTCAGAAACTTTTTCTTCAATAACCTCAACAATTGTCTCTTTACCATATAATTTTTCGACATGACTCATCGGAACTTTTCCAGGTCTAAAACCTGCAATTTTTACTTTTTCACTTATATCTTTTAATTTCTTTTGTTTTAAATCATCTAAATCTGAAAACGGTATTTCAACAAGAAATTCCTTTTTCAAGCCTTTTAGTTTTTTTTCTTCTAAAATTTTCATTACTTTCTCTTTTTAATGGTGCGGGCGGAGGGAGTCGAACCCCCACGCCGAAGCACAGGTACCTAAAACCTGCGTGTCTACCAATTCCACCACGCCCGCATTTGTACAGTGTAATAACAGCAGATAGAATTTTTATCTAGCTTAAAATAAAATAATTAGAGCTTTAATTCATAAATATGAACACTCCAGTATTTTTTAAACTTATAACCAACATTATTTAATATACCTACTTTTGTGAAATTAAGAGTTTTATGTAAATTTATTGATGTTTTGTTAGGATAAGTTATTAAAGCATATAGATTTTTAATATTTGTAGACTTTAATCTTGTTATAAGTTCAAACATTAATTTTTTTCCAAATCCTCTACCTTTAAATTTTTCACTTATGTATACGCTAGTTTCTAACGATTGATTATAAGCTTCTTTTTCTCGAAATTTTGTTGAACAAACAAACCCAACCAAATCATCATTTTCATATCCAACCAAACAGATTGATGTTTCAGAATTTTTAAACTGATGAAACCATTCTTTTTTTTCTTCTATTGTTATTTGATTTATATCAAAGGTATAAGCTGTATTAGAGATATAATAATTATAAATATCATTAATCCCATTTAGATCTTTATTTTTTGCTAAACTAATTTCCACTTTGATATGCTTTCTTCAATTGTTTTGATATTGCTTTTGACAAAAATTTGTTCATGTCCTCAGCTATCAAACCAGGTCCTGCCTCAATGCCAATTTCATTATGAAGCCAAGAAGCAGCGCCTGCTGCAAAATGACTTTTCATTCCCTGTGCAAGAAAGCTTCCACATATACCAGCTAATACATCGCCAGAACCTGCGGTTGACAGGAATGGAGAAGATTCTTTAGCCAGAAGTGTTATATTTTTTGGTGATGAAATGATGGTATCATTACCCTTAAATAAAATTGTCGAATTAGTAATTTTTGCCGCTTTATTTGCTTTATCAATTTTATCCATATTACCAAACTTAAATAATCTATTAAATTCTCCTTCATGAGGGGTTAAAATTATATTATTTCTTTTTCTTCTTTTTTTCAGCAAGCCAAACAATTCATTAGGATTCTTTTGAAAAGATGTTAGACCATCAGCATCCAAAACAAATCCTATCTCTTCCTTAATTGCTCTTACAACTAATTCTTTGATCATTTGATTTACACCGCTTCCTGGCCCAATAATCAATGTTTTAATTTTCTTTTCTTTTACAAAATTAAAAAATTCTTCTGTGCTGTTTATTTCTTTTAACATTACTGAAGTAAGGTGAGAGGCATTAACTACTAAAGCATTAGTCTCAGAAGCAAGAGTAACTGCTCCGGCACCTGATCGTAAAGCTGAAACAGCAGCTAAACGTGATGCACCTGTAGATGTTAGTGGTCCAGATTTAACAAGAATATGGCCCCTTTTATATTTGTGATCAGACATTGATGGCCATTTAAAGTTTTTTATCCATGATTCAGGAATATTTAATTTTACTTTAGATAATTTTGTAACTTTATTAATTTCTGATTTTCTTTCACCAATTGAAACAACATGAATAATACCTGAATTTATTTTTCCAGGTAATAAATAATGGCCAATCTTAGGCGCAACAAAAGTTATTGTATGATTAGCTTTAATGGAAATTGGCATTAAATTTCCAGAGTCAGAGTTAACACCGCTGGCGATATCAATAGAAACCTTACAGGCTTTTGTTTTATTAATTTTTTCTACGATCTTTATAAAGTTATTTGAAAAATTCCTGCTAAGTCCTATACCAAAAATACTATCTATAATCATAGAGTATTTATTTAAATTTAAATCATCGAATTTTTGAGGAGAAATATCTAAATCATTTAATTTCTCATTTGAATATTTATTAATTTTACTTTTACTTGAAATAGGAAAACTAATGTCTACCTTATACCCGCTTTTAAGAAGATATTTTGCGATCACAAGACCATCTCCTCCATTATTTCCAGGACCACACAAAATTAAAATTTTTTTATTAAACTCTTTTAGACAAGGAATAATTTTTTTTTCAATTTTTAAGTAAGCTGATTTACCAGCATTTTCCATTAAATCTGAGAACTTAATACCTCTTCTGACACATAATTTATCTAACTCATAAGAAGATTGTGATGTAAATATAGTGTTAAGCATTAATTAACCGTGCTTTCTAGACTCTTTCCTAATTTCACTAATTTTAATCTATCATTTATTTTTCTTATCTCAGTAATAGAGCAATTTGAGGGTTGAAAATTAACAATTTTGTCGGATTTAAGTATTTCACCTATAATTGAATTAATTACTACAAAGTGTGTAAATATAATTGTGTTTTTGTTTATAGAATAAATATTGTTCATAATATTTTTTTTCCATTGAATAAAATTTACACCAGAGTCTTTGGTTTCTTTATCTTTTAATAACTCAGACCAGGTTAAAGGTAAGACCCTTCGCAACCAATTAACTCTTTTTTCTAAGTCAAGAGTTGGAGATGGAAGCTCCCTAAAATTGTTATTAATTACTATCTCAGAATACATTTTTTCAAGAGCTAAAGAAGCAGTTTCTTTACATCTATTCAAAGGACTTGATATAAAATCAATATTATTTATTGAGTTTTCATCAATAGTAGAGTTCACAAATGTTACCAAAGATTCTGCTTGTGATTTCCCTAACTCACTTAAAGGTGGATCTTGTGAAGTCCACCCTTCAGTTGCTTCTCCATGTCTAACAAGATATATTTTTACCATTTCTATATTGAAAAAATGTTAAGACCTTCAGAATTTCTTGAAATAATGCAATCTCTATTTAAACATTCTTCTGTCATCATTATTTCAAGAGTTTTTTCATCATTTGAAATAGCGATAAATCTCTTATTATTTGCATTTATTCGCCCTATTACTATTCCCATCTGTGGACCATCTCTTCCATTTGCAACAGTATATGTTTCTATTGTTGCATTTCCGGTTGGATCTTCATCAACATCCGGTCTATCTAAATCATCAATTGTTTTTTGATAGTTTTTTGGCTCTTCTCTTTTCCAATTCCCTTCATAAGGAATATTTGAATAAAGCCCTATTCCATGTTTTGTTGCATACCATCCATTTGATGTACAAAGTCCTTTACTATTATTATTTTCTCTTAATTTCTCCATCATTGTAGCTATAGAGTGACTGACATAATTATTTCCTGCTCCACCAAAAAATGGTAATCCACCAGTAACAGTCAAAGGTTTGGATGTAGTTTCAGGAATATCTAATGCTTCTCTTCCCAATTCAACCATACTTGGAAAACAAGAATATAAATCAAAAAAATCTATTTCATCGATATTCCATTTTGCCATGGATAATGCTTTTTCTCCCATAAGCCTTATAGCCTTAGATTTATGAAGATCAGGCCTTTCAGTAACATTCCAAACTTCATTAATATCTGCACAACCATGAAGATAAATTCTTTTTGATTTTGGGACAGAATATTCATTTGCTTTTTTTTCGCTCATAATTATCAAAGAAGCGCTTTGATCGACCTCCATTATTGCATTCATATATTTTGTATAAGGAAACCCTACAAATCTATTATTCTCATTAGGCGTAGATATTTCCTTAGCACTTCTATAGGTTGGAAACCAAGAATTTGAGTTTTGGCTTGCAACTTTTGTAAAAGGCTCAAACATTTCCCCTAAATAATCTAAATGTTTTTCAATAGAATGATTTTTATTTCCTCGTATAGCATTTTCAAAAAGTGGGTAAACATTAATAGGAAAAATAATTCCGTGTTTCATCTCATTTTCTGTTCCACCAGGTTTTTCAAACCCTAGATCAATTCTTTCTCCTCCTGCATCCTCTCCCCAACCTGTTTTAATTCCTAATTTTGAAGCTTTTCTCATAGAAGAAAAACATTCAGCTCCTGACAGAAGTGCTACCTCCGTCTCACCCTTAGTAATCATTTCAGCTAAAATATTTATTAAATATTGTGGTGTATTCCCTCCAGAGGGTCCATTAAATGTTTTTGCGTCATTAATGCCTAAACTATTCGCAAGGGACTGTGGGGGATTAGAATAAATACTGAAAGGAGGCCTTCTTCCTCCACCTGAATCAAAAATAAATCTTACAGTTGTTACTGTATCAATTTTATCCTCTAAAGATTCTATAGTACTATCTTCAAATGCTTTTAAAGAAGACTCTCTCATTAATTCAATTGGATTTTTAGCGTCTTTTGGATTATCAATTTTTTGAGTTATTTGCCCACAACCAACCAATACAGGTGTATTATCTTTAATAGACATAAAGTCTCCTTTGTACTTTTATAAAATAAATCAAATCATAACAAACAAACATATTTTTCCTATTAAATTTTAATTAAATAGTTACACACTATTGACTTACACATATTACATATGACGAAATCATCCTAGGTAAGTATTAGTTTGGCATAAATTTTGCTTATGTATAGTATAATTTTTTGGAGAAAGACATGAAGAAAATAACAGCAATAATAAAACCCTTCAAGCTTGATGAAGTGAGGGATGCACTGCAGGAAATAGATATTTCTGGCGTAACTGTTACTGAAGCCAAGGGCTTTGGAAGACAAAAGGGTCACACAGAATTATATAGAGGTGCAGAATATAATGTAGATTTTTTACCAAAGATTGTTCTTGATATTGTTGTAGATGACGACAAGTGTGACAAAGCTTGTGAAGTTATAACAAAATCAGCATATACGGGCAAAATTGGTGATGGGAAAATCTTTATAAGTAATATTGACGAAGCAATAAGAATTAGAACTAGTGAAACTGGTTCTGAAGCAATTTAGTTTCAATTTTTTTTAATAACGGAGAACAGCATGAAAAAATATGAATATGTATGGTTGGATGGATACCAACCTGAGCCTTACTTAAGAAGTAAAGTAAAAGTAACTACTGATAGAACACCACCTGAATGGTCGTTTGATGGCTCATCAACCCAACAAGCCGATACTGAAGGTTCAGATTGTATTCTTATACCAGTTCAAGAATATAAAAATCCATTGTTTGGAGATTCTCTAGTAATGTGTGGAGTTCAAACAAGCGCCAGAGAAGCACATTCAACAAATATGAGACATTCCGCCTCTGAAATCGTTACTGATGAATGGTGGTTTGGTTTTGAACAGGAATATTTTCTTACAAATCCAGATGGTTCAATTTTAGGTTGGGAAGAGGGAATCCCTGAAAGAGCTCAAGGTGAATATTATTGCGGTGTTGGAGCAGCAAATGTTAAGGGCAGAGATGTATCTGAAGCTCATTTAGAAGCATGCCTAGAAGCTGGAATTGAGCTTACTGGAACGAATGCTGAAGTTGCCTTAGGTCAATGGGAATATCAATGCTTAGGCAAAGGAATTAAAGCTGGTGATGACCTATGGATGAGTAGATATCTTCTTCAGAAAGTCGGTGAAGAATTCGATGTGTGTGTAAACTTCCATCCTAAACCTCAAGCAGGAGACTGGAATGGCTCAGGTATGCATACTAATTTTTCAAATGAAGTAATGAGATCAAACGGTTCTGAAGAACTTTTTACAGGTTTTTGTGAAAAGCTAGGTGAAGTTCATGATCAAGGTATAGCTTCTTACGGATCAGATAATGATAAAAGACTAACTGGCCTTCATGAAACACAGAAAATTACTGAATTTTCTTACGGTGTTAGTGATAGAGGTGCAAGTATTCGTATTCCTATTTACACTGTAGAACATAATTGGAATGGATATCTTGAGGATAGAAGGCCTGCATCAAATGCTGATCCTTATAAAATCATTTCACATATTGTTGGCACTTTAACAAGCTAAAGTTAAAAACATATGACAAAAAAAGCCCAACTTACGAGTTGGGCTTTTTCTTTTCCTCGAATCAATCTTTATATAAATGTTTAATTCACAATGAATAAAACAAAGAAATATGATGCTTCTTCAATAGAAGTTCTTGAAGGCCTAGAACCAGTTAGGAGAAGACCTGGAATGTATATTGGAGGAACAGATAACTCTTCAATGCATCACTTATTCTCAGAAGTTATTGATAATGCTATGGATGAAGCAGTTGCAAATTTTGCATCATTTATAGAAGTAAAGGTTGAAAAAGATAATATTATAACTGTTTATGATAATGGAAGAGGTATACCTATTGATCCACACCCTAGCTTTCCAGATAAATCTGCTTTAGAGGTAATAATGACAACTCTACATGCGGGTGGTAAATTTAGTAATAAAGTTTATCAAACATCTGGTGGTCTACATGGCGTTGGTATCAGCGTAGTTAATGCGCTTTCAGAATTTGTAGATGTTGAAATTTATAGAGACAAAAAAATATATAATCAGAAATTTTCAAAGGGGCACCCTACTTCAAAACTAAAGGAGTTAAAAAAGAAAACTAATAGAAAAGGAACAAAAGTTAGTTTTAAGCCTGATCCTGAAATATTTGGACTAGATAATTATTTTAATTGCAAAAAATTATATGATTTTAGTAAATCTAAAGCTTATCTTTTTGCTGGCGTTGAGATTAGATGGTTCTGTGAAGGTGAAATCTCAAAAAAAGAAAATATTCCTGAAAATGATGTATTTAAATTTTCAAATGGTCTTATTGATTTAGTGGAAAATGAAGTTGATGAAAAGATGTCCTTACTAACTGATATCTTTTCAGGAAATAGGGAAAGAGACAAAAATAATCTATCTTTCGAATGGGCAATTAATTGGTCTTTAGGCAATAATACATTCTTAAATTCTTACTGCAATACCGTCCCAACACCTCAGGGAGGGACTCATGAGCTTGGATTAAAAGGTGGACTCTTAAAGGCAATAAAATCACATGGAGAAAGAACAGGAGATAAAGTTGCGCAAAAAATTAATTCTGATGATTTAAGTAAAAATCTTATAGGTGCGATATCAGTTTTTCTTCCCGATCCTAAATTTCAAGGACAAACAAAAGACAAACTTTCAAATAAATCAATCCAAAAGGTTATCGAAAATGCCATAAAGGATAGATTTGAAACTCTTTTGTCTAACTCACCTCAGCAAACTGAGTCATTATTACAATATTTATATTCAATAACTGAAGAAAGATTAAAGAAAAAACAAGATAAAGAAACCTCTAGGAAAAGTGCAATTAGGAAATTAAGACTTCCTGGCAAACTAGCTGATTGTTCTCAAGGAAATAGCGAAGGTACTGAATTATTTATCGTAGAAGGTGATAGTGCCGGAGGATCTGCAAAACAAGCAAGAGATAGAAGGTTTCAAGCTATTCTACCACTTAGAGGGAAAGTTCTAAATGTAGCTAATTCTACTAAATCCAAAATAAGAGATAATCAACAAATATCTGATCTTATACAAGCACTGGGTTGTGGATCTGGAGATCTTTATAATGAAAACGGCTTAAGATATGAAAAAATAATTATAATGACCGATGCTGATGTGGATGGTGCACATATTGCATCATTATTAATCACTTTCTTTCATGAAGAAATCCCTGAAATAATCGATCAAGGAAAGTTATTCTTGGCTTTACCTCCGCTTTACAAGATTTCACAGGGGAAGAAAGTTTTTTATGCCAAAGATGATCATGATAGAGATGAAATGATTAAAAAGCATCTCGATGAAACAAAAAAAATTGAAATAAATAGATTTAAGGGTTTAGGTGAAATGATGCCTGCTCAACTAAAAGAAACGACTATGTTACCTGGTAACAGAACATTATTAAGAATAGTTAATCCCGAAGATAGAAAAAAAGTATCAAAAACAGTTGTAACTAATTTAATGGGCAATAAGCCTGAATTAAGGTTTGAATTCATTAGAGAAAAGGCTAATCTATACGATAATATTAGAAATTAATTTTCTTAAGGAGTTATTCATGGATTTTAATAAGATAAGTTTGGAAGTTTCCGACAATATTGGAATTATGCGATTTAATGATCCCACTGTTAGAAATGCAGTCTCAGCGGAAATGTTGGAAGGTATTTGGGAATGTCTTAATGAAATTGAAAAAAAAGATTCAAAAATAAAATGCCTTTTAATTACGGGTGAAGGAAAAGGTTTCTGCGCTGGTGCAAATTTATCTACTGGCTCAGAAAAATCCAACTCTGGTAGACAAGACGCTGGTCATGCTCTTGAGACAATGTATCATCCGATATTAAGAAGATTAAAAAATATGAATATTCCTATTGTAACTGCAGTTAATGGTGCAGCTGCAGGAATAGGAATGTCTTTTGCATTAATGGGTGATATTGTCTTAGCTTCAAAATCTGCTTTTTTTCTTCAAGCCTTTAGAAGAATAGGTCTTGTTCCTGATGGCGGATCAACATGGCTTCTTCCAAGATTAATAGGTAATGCAAGGGCGAAAGAACTTTCAATTCTAGGTGAGAGATTGCCAGCTGAAAAAGCCTATGATTGGGGATTGATTAACAGATTAACTGAAGATGATGAATTAATAAATAATTCTATGGAAATTTGTAAAGAATTAGCAAATGGTCCTATGTCATTAAGACTTATAAGAAAAGCCTTCTGGGAAAGCTCAGATAATACTTATGAGGAACAACTTAATTTAGAGAGAGAACTTCAATTCGAGGCTGGAAATTCGGAAGACTTTAAAGAGGGTGTTAGAGCTTTTCTTGATAAAAGAGACGCTGAATTTAAAGGTAATTAGTTTAATTTTTAATAAACTCAACTGGAATTTCAGCTTGCTCTAGAGTTACTGACTCACCACATCCACATTCATCAGTTTGGTTAGGGTTATTAAATATGAATCCTGAATTCAATTTTGTTTCTTCATAATCAAGTTCAGTCCCCAATAAAAATAGAAGAGCAGAGTTATCAACTATAACATTAATGTTGTTAAGCTTTACAATTTCTCCACCAACATCAAGATCTTCAACATAATCCATAGTATAGGCCATTCCAGCACAACCGCCATTTTCAACACCAATTTTAATAGCCTTTATATCTTTTTCAGATTCATTAATTAAATGCTCTAACCTCTTAACTGCCTCTGGGGTTGCTGACATAATTTTTGTGTTAATTTTACTCATAATTAAACCATTAAAACATATTCAATGTTAATCTAGCCTCATCTGACATTAAACTCATATCCCACGGAGGATCGAAAACCATTTCAACTATAACATCGTTTACTCCATCTACCTGTTTAATGGCATCTTCGACCCATTTAGGCATTTCTTCTGCAACCGGACACCCTGGAGCTGTTAAAGTCATTGTTACCTTTATATTGTTATTAATTTCTTCGTTAATCCCATAAATAAGCCCTAACTCATAAATATCAACAGGTATTTCTGGATCATAAACTGTTTTCAATGCCTCAATCAACTTATTATGTTCTATTTTTTCCGTCATTTTTAAAACCATACTACTTAAATAAAGCTATTGACCTTTCTAACGCTTCAATAAAATTATCAATATCTTGCTGATTTGTATACATTGCTATTGAAGCTCTAGCAGATGCATTAATTCCTAATAAATCCATTAAAGGGCCACAGCAATGTTGTCCTGCTCTTATTGCTACACCATAATTATCAATTATTGTTGAAATATCATGAGGATGTTGACCTTCTACATTAAATGTAACAATAGGACTATCAATATTTTCTTCACCATAAATAACGATATCTTTAACTGTTTTAATTTGATTATGTAAGTAATTAGATATCTTAAGCTCATGATCAAACAAGCCTTCTTTTATTTTCTTCTCAAAATAATTTATTGCCATTCCCAAACCGACTGCACCTGTAATATTGGGTGTACCAGCCTCAAATTTATTTGGAGCATCGTTATATGTAATATTTTCTTTTTCGACATATTTAATCATATCTCCTCCGCCCCTCCATGGACGCATTCTATCTAGATATTGACTTTTGGCGTAAAGAATACCAATTCCATTTGGACCATAAAGTTTATGACCGGAAAATAAATAAAAATCACAATCTAAGTCTTGAACATCAATTTTTTCATGAACAACACCTTGGCATCCGTCAATTAAAACTGGAATTCCTTGCGAGTGAGATAAATCAATTATATTTTTAATATCAGGTGAAGCACCAAGAACATTAGACATTTGAGTTACAGCTATAAGTTTAGTTTTAGAGGTTATTGCTTTTTCAAATTGATTAATATCAAACTTTCCATTTTGATCGCAATCAATCCATTTGATTTGAACTCCTTTTCTCTCTCTTAAAAAATGCCAAGGAACAATATTTGCATGGTGCTCCATTGTAGTAATAATTATTTCATCACCTTTAGATAAATGCTCATCTGCATAAGAACTAGCTACAAGGTTTACACTATCAGTCCCTCCTGAAGTAAAAATAATCTCCTCTAAAGATTTTGCATTTAAAAATTTTTGAACAATCTTTCTTGATTCTTCATATGCAGAGGTAGATAGCACAGACAATGTATGTAAACCCCTATGCACATTGGAATAATCATTACTCTCAAATTGCTTAATGCCTTCAAGGACATCTATAGGTTTTTGCGAACTAGCAGCGTTATCAAGGTAGGTTAAATTATTCCCTTGTATCTCTCTTGAAAGAATTGGAAAATCTTTTCTCGTTTTTTCTACATCAAAAGTCATTTATATTCCTCAGGTAAGAATTCCCTCAAAAAACCTTTTTCTCCTATATAAGAACTGATATGACCATCTAAAATTAAATTAATTGCATTTTTTCTTTCAAGTCCTCTTGCACAAAGATAAAAAATTTCCTCTTCATTAAGACTGCCTATGGTAGCGCCATGTTTACAAATGACATCATCATTAAAAATTTTCATTTGAGGCTTTGCATTCATAACAGCCTTATCGGACAGAAGAAATCCTTTACAATCTTGTTCAGCCTTGGATCCTAATACAGAGTTATGGATATCAATCATAGATTGAAAAGAACAAACTGAGTCTTTATCAAGTATTGCTCTTACACCTGATACACTTTCACAATTAGATTTACTAAAAATATTATCTACAAGAATGTCATCATTTGAATTTTCTGATGGTATTGAAATCGTTTTTGATGAACAACTAGATTTTTCACCAATATGATTAGAAAATAATTGAAGTCTTGAAGATTCAATAGGCATAGATAAATTCTTCATATTAAAATTTGAATGATTTAAAAGAAAAACTAGATTTGTTTCTACCAATAGTCCTTGTGAAGAATTAATACGTGATATCTCGAGTTCTGATTTATTTCCAATATTATATTCTACTAATAAATTTAAAAATCCATTTGTAGTTGAGTTAACATAATTGATTTTTGCTTTTACATTATCTGCAATATTAATAATCAATCTAGGTAAAGAAATATTTTTCCCATTATGGTCAATTTTAATTGTAATTGGCTCATTCTGAGTATGCTTAATATCTAAAATCTTAATTTGATTTCCGCATGCAACATTTAAATCCACAACAGACTCACTTTTAAAGAAATTACATGGCTTAAAATAATCTTCGATGGATAAATTATTATCCGCATAATCATAAAAAATATTTTTTTCTTCTAAATCTTCAACAATTATTTCTGAATTTGAAATATCATTTTTAATATATTTTTTTGATTTAGAGACTAAATCGAAATATTTCCAACTTTCATTTCTTTTATTAGGTAAACCCTGATCAATAAAATTATCAAATATTTTTTCTTTCTGATCAGTGTAATCATTAATATTTTTTATATTCTCTCTAAATTTATGAAATTCAACAGATGACATTTTTAATTAAAACTCTCAAACCCTTTGTTTTCAATCTTATCTGCTAAATCTGGTCCTCCCGACTCAACTATTCTGCCATCAACTAATATATGAACTTTTGAAGGACTTAGTTTATCAAGTAATTTTTTATAATGAGTGATAACTAAGAATGAATTTTCTTCATTTTTCATTCCTACAATTCCATCAGAAACAATATCTAATGCATCAACATCTAGGCCAGAGTCAGTTTCATCTAAAATTGTTAAAACCGGATCTAATACTAAAAGCTGAAGAGTTTCATTCCTCTTTTTTTCTCCTCCAGAAAATCCTACATTTAACTGTCTCTTTAATACTTCATCATTAATTCCAAGTATCTCAGCTTTTTCTCTAACATATTTTAGGAAGTCAGATGGACCTAATACCTCTAAACCATTAGCCCTTCTATTTGCCTCATGAATTGTTTTTAAAAAGTTCATTATAGTTACACCTGGAATTTCTAACGGATACTGAAAAGCCATAAATAATCCTAGATTAGATATCTCATTTGGCTTTAATTCTGTGATGTTTTTATTTTTAAAAATAATTTGTCCTGAAGTAACTTTATAATCTTCATTTCCAGACAAAACATTTGAAAGGACAGACTTTCCTGATCCATTAGGTCCCATAATTGCATGTATTTCATTGAATGGAATAGATAAATTTAATCCTTTTAAAATCTCCTTGTCTCCTGCATTTACATGGAGATCATTTATTTCAAGTAAGTTTCCACTCATCCTACACTTCCCTCTAGACTAATCTCGAGAAGTTTTTGAGCTTCAACTGCAAATTCCATAGGTAATTTTTGTAAAACTTCTTTACAAAAACCGTTAACAATTAATGCTATAGCCTCTTCTTCATCAAGACCTCTTTGGAGACAATAAAATAGCTGATCTTCAGATATTTTGGATGATGTTGCTTCGTGTTCAATGGTTGAAGTCTTATTCTTAGACTCTACATATGGAATTGTTGTTGCTGAACAATTCCCAGTTAAAAGCAACGAGTCACATTGTGTAAAATTTCTTGAATTCTCTGATTTAGGATGGATATTAACTTGCCCTCTATATGTGTTTGAAGATGATCCAGATGAAACGCCTTTCGAAATAATTCTACTTTTCGTATTTTTCCCTAAATGAAGCATCTTAGTACCGCTATCAACCTGCTGATAATTATTAGATATTGCAATTGAGTGAAATTCTCCTGAGGAATTATCACCTTTTAATATACAGCTAGGGTATTTCCATGTGATTGCTGATCCAGTTTCAACTTGTGTCCATGAAATTTTTGAATTATCGCCTCTACAATCACCTCTTTTAGTAACAAAATTATATACACCGCCCTTACCCTCTTCATCTCCAGGGTACCAATTTTGCACTGTAGAGTATTTTATCTCAGCTCCTTTTAAAGCTACCAACTCAACTACTGCAGCATGAAGTTGATGCTCATCTCTCATTGGAGCCGTACAGCCTTCAAGATAACTTACATAAGAATCTTCATCGGCAATTAAAAGTGTCCTTTCAAATTGACCTGTACCAGCAGCATTTATCCTAAAGTAAGTAGATAATTCCATCGGGCAAGTTACTCCAGGTGGAATGTAAACAAAGCTTCCATCTGAAAAAACAGCAGAATTTAATGTTGCAAAAAAATTATCTGAGTTAGGGACTACTGTTCCTAGATATTTTTTGATTATTTCAGGATGTTCTTTAACAGCTTCAGAAAAAGAACAAAATATTACACCATCCTCTTTCAATTTTTCTTTAAAAGTTGTTCCAAGAGATACGCTATCAAAAACTGCATCGACAGCTACACCTGCTAACCATTCTTGCTCCTTTAGTGGTATACCTAATTTGTTGTAGGTTTCTATAAGCTTTGGATCAACCTCATCTAGACTTTTTGGTTTTTCAATCTCTTTGGGGGCAGAAAAATAATAAGCATCCTGATAATCAATTTTAGGGTATCTAAGGCTTGACCAATCTGGCTCTTTCATTTTCAGCCACCTATTATAAGAATCTAACCTCCAATCAAGCAGCCACTTAGGTTCTTCTTTTTTATCTGAAATAAACCTTACTACATCTTCATTTAATCCTTTTGGCGCAAAAACGGTTTCAATGTCGGTTTCAAAACCGAATTCATAAGGGTTGTTAAAGTCTTTTTCACTAGGTTTATTTATTTTTTTATTCAATTTTAATCTCTTTGTGATTTTATATGGCTACTCTATCTAAATAACCAATGATCAATTTATAGTCATATTGTCGCAATCTTGAGGTAAAATTGGCGCCCTAGACCTTCCTAAAATATTGCCCTCAAGTATATCTTTTAATGAAATGTGACTTAGAAAAAGATTTATTTGCTTACCTAATTCGTCCCACAAATCATGGTTTAAACATTTTCCAGAAATACCTGTGCATGATATATGTTTCTGAGAACAACCTTTAGTTTCAATTTTTCCTTCTATTAACTCTATAACATCGCTCATAATAATTTCTTCAGCTTTCAGAGCGAGTTTATAACCTCCATTAGGGCCTCTAACAGCCTTAACAAAGCCATTTCTTTTTAAATTTGATAAAATTTGCTCAAGATATGTTGAAGAAATATTCTGTGATTTTGCAATTTCAGAGATTTTAATTAAATTCTTATCCTCTGAAAGCGCTATTTCAGTTAAAGCAAGTACAGCATATCTACCCTTAGTTGTTAATTTCATTAATCTCTCTTAATTTAAATTGTTACAAATTTTCTACAGTTGTGTTAGAAACATATAGAATTTAGTGTGGATTTATAATTCTTGACTAGTTTTGTCAAGAAATACTTCATTTTATAAATTTCTTTAGCACTAATACATTCAAAATAAGGTTAAAAATATGCCAGAAATTATATACAGCGGACCTGATGGAAGATTAGAAGGTAGAATGAATGTTGTAGAAAACAAAAGGTCTCCTGTTGCTATTATATTACATCCACTTCCTCAATTTGGTGGAAACATGAATAATCCGATCATCTTTAATTTATATCATACCTTCATAAAAAAAGGTTTTTCAGTTTTGAGGTTTAATTTTAGAGGGGTTGGAAAGAGCCAAGGGGAATTCGATCAAGGTATTGGAGAATTGTCAGATGCCGCTGCCTCACTTGACTGGATACAATCTCAAGTTTCAGATTCAAAAGGTTGTTGGGTTGCGGGTTATTCTTTTGGAGCCTGGATAGCAATGCAGTTATTAATGAGAAGACCAGAAATAGAGGGCTTTATATCTATATCTCCTCCAGCAAATATGTATGATTTTAATTTCCTTGCTCCATGTCCATCATCGGGAATTATTTTACATGGTGAAGAAGATAAAGTAGTTCCTAAAGATGATATTCTAAGGCTAGTTGAAAAACTTCAAACTCAAAGAAATATAAATATAGATTATAAGAATATTGCGGGTGCAAATCACTTTTTTGAAAATAAAACAGAAAAGCTTATAAATGAAGTAAGCAAATATCTTGACTCGCGATTGATTGGTCCCGATTTTTAAGATTGTAAAAATATAAGAAAAGTAAATGAATAATTATAAATCTGATTTTCTAAACCATATAAATGAAAGAGGTTTCATTTACCAGATAAGTGACTCAGATAAATTGGATAAACTATTCTCCGAAGAGAAAATTACAGCCTATATAGGTTTTGATTGTACTGCTCCAAATCTTCACATTGGCTCTTTAATGCAAATACTTTTGCTAAAAAAATTACAAGATTTTGGTCATACACCTATCGTACTTATTGGTGGAGCAACAAGCAAAATAGGTGATCCTTCGTTAAAAGATAAATCCCGCAAAATGTTATCTTACGAAGATATTAATAATAATGTTAAAGGCATAAAAAAGGTTTTTGAAAAGTTTTTAGATATCAAT
>Ga0208261_1000103_pt1 | contig 33987 bp, 32 predicted proteins | sample Knorr_S7_td_DCM__FD_185595 | JGI IMG/M metagenome (GOLD analysis project Ga0208261, IMG submission 185595) | Marine microbial communities from Southern Atlantic Ocean transect - Knorr_S7_td_DCM_ad_131m_LV_B (SPAdes) (version 3) | ecosystem: Environmental > Aquatic > Marine > Oceanic | place...
TTTAAGCATTCTGACTCCTTTAGTCTGACGGTAGTCATCTGATCCATTGATGATTGCATCAAGAGTTTTATTCGCATCTAATAAAGTCTCTGGATGATAGAATGCAATCCATTCATTAATTGTAAATTTCTTTATTTCATTGATTGTATATCCTAAAACAGAAAAATCTCCTTTAATGCCATCATTACTAAAACCATCTATGAGTTTTTGATAGAATTCTAGATGATTTTTCTTTTGTTCTTCATTTATTGATTTAACATCTATTTTGGATGATAATGAAAATGTTGCAACCGTTTTTCTCTCATCTGCATATATAGACAAGCTATTTTTTAAATCTTTTACCTTATTTTTTAAACGAGCATTTTCAGCTTCAAGTAAGCCAATACATTTTTCTAAAACACTTATATTTTTTATTATTGAAGACTCACTATTAAGATAATCAACTAATTCAATACTACTTTCTTTAGGTTGGCTTTTAACATGATTATTAAATGCATTAATAATCTTATAAGTTGAGGTTTCACGTCCTTTTTTATTTTTCAATATATTGAAAAATGTACCTTTCGACACATCTGCTAAATCACAAAACTCATTGATTGTTAATCCAGATTTTGCAATATGTAATTTTAAATTTTTAGGGATAGATGGCATATAATTCCTTATATTTTAGTTGATTTATGTAAAAATATGTTTATAATAGTATAAATATAGTTATTTATTAATAAAATCACTATAAATATTGTATAATTAGTTAATTATAATTATATATTATTACAATTAAATGACTATTTAGATATATAAATAGTTTATTTTAGTATAAATGAGTTTATTTAATAAGTAATTAGTATTCATAAATGTTTGGGAATAGAATGCCCCCTATTTGGTTTTTAGGTTGAAATTTTTAAGTTGAGAATACTAATGCAAACCTAGATCCGCCTTGGTGTAGCGTTTCCCTTACTAACGTTTCCCTTATTGGCATATATTTGACTAAGTGGAAAGGGGTGTTGAATAGTTTGATTAGTTCATTAAAAGAGAAAGCCCCTGACGTTAATCAAGGGCTTCTAAGAGTGGGCGCTATAAGACTCGAACTTATGACCCCCGCCTTGTAAGGGCGGTGCTCTGACCAACTGAGCTAAGCGCCCAAAATCCGGGCAAAGTTAAGACACTTTTTTTACTTTTGAGGTAGTTTTTCTTGGTGTTCTTTTTTTCCGACCATTTAAACCTGGGATAGCAACATCAATAACATCCATAATTTCTTTTGCAAAATAAAAATTTAAATCTTTTTTGATATGCTCAGGAATATCTTCAAGATCTTTTTTATTATGATCAGGTAGAATAATATGTTTAATACCTGAACGATGTGCAGCTGTTACTTTTTCTTTAACTCCTCCAATTGGTAATACATTACCCCTGAGAGTAATCTCTCCGGTCATTGCTACTTTAGCTTTAACAGGTTTGCCTGTCATTAAAGAAACTATTGACGTGAACATACTTACACCAGCAGATGGTCCATCTTTTGGTATTGCACCTGCAGGAACATGTACATGAATATCAGTTTTTTCATGGAAATCATCTGGTATGCCTAAAATATCAGTGTGTGATCGTACATATGTTAAAGCAGCAGTAGCTGACTCTTTCATAACATCACCCAATTGCCCCGTTAACGTTAAACCACCCTTTCCTTTCATCTTTGATGATTCAATAAATAAAATATCTCCTCCAGCAGCAGTCCATGCTAAACCGGTTACAACTCCTGGTTTTGTTGTTCTCTCTGCTATTTCAGAATAGAAACGAGGAGCTCCTAAATATTCTATCACTTTTTTACTTGTAACTCTAATCTTTTTAATGGTCTTTTCAACTAAATCTCGTGCAACCTTACGTAATACATTTGCAATTTCTCTTTCTAGATTTCTTACACCTGATTCTCTAGTATAGGAACGTACAAGCTCACTGATTGCTGCCTTATCCAACGATACTTCTTTTTTATTTAGACCATTCTCTTCAATTTGTTTAGGAATTAAGTGCTGCTGTGCAATTTTAATTTTCTCATCTTCGATGTAGCCACTAAAATCAAGTATTTCCATACGGTCTCTAAGTGCAGGAGGAATAGCATCTTGATAATTAGCAGTAGTGATAAACATTACTTTACTCAAGTCAAAGTCTACTTCCAAATAATGGTCACTAAATGCATCGTTTTGTTCAGGATCTAACACCTCAAGCATTGCAGATGAAGGGTCTCCTCGAAAGTCAGAACCAAGCTTATCTATTTCATCAAGCATAAATACAGGATTATTCGTTCCTGCTTTTTTCATGGATTGAATTACTCTACCTGGTAATGCACCAATATATGTTCTTCTATGTCCACGTATTTCTGCTTCATCCCGAACTCCACCTAAAGACATTCTTACAAATTCTCGCCCTATTGCTCTAGCTATAGATTTTCCTAAAGATGTTTTACCTACACCTGGAGGCCCCGAAAAACATAAGATTGGTCCTCTGACTACTTTGTCAGGGTTACGCTCCTGCTTTAAATTTCTTACAGCTAGATACTCAAGAATTCTTTCTTTTACCTTTTCGAGACCGTAGTGATCTTCATCAAGAATCTTTTCAGCTTTTTTGACATCTATCTGGTCTTCACTAGAATTACTCCATGGTAAGTCAGCTAACCATTCTATATATGTTCTTGAAACAGAATATTCAGGAGATTGAGTTGGAATACGTGATAATCTCTCTAACTCTTTCATTGCTACTTTTTCTGCTTCTTCAGGTAATTTTGCAGCTTTTACTCGATCTTCGAGCTCTTTTATATCTACAGTTTCCTCATCTTCACCAAGTTCTCTCTTAATTGCTTTCATTTGCTCTCGTAAATAATATTCTCTTTGAGTCTTAGAAATTTCGTCATGAACTTCAGTTTGAATTTCCTCACCAAGCTTTATTCGTTGAATTTCTCTAGTAAGCAAAGTAATGGTTTTTTCGACTCTACTTTTCACATCAAGCTCTTCAAGAACATCTTGTTTTTCTTGGTTAGGAACAGTAAGTAAAGATACTGCTCGATCTGCTAGACGTGATGGTTTTTGAATATTAGATAACATACCAGAATGTTCTTCAGTTAAATTTGGTGCTACTTGAATCAATTCAGTAAAGGTATTACGTAAGTTTTTAGAAAGAGCTTCAACTTCTAAATCATCTTTAATTGGTTGATCGCTTACTTTCTCAACAACTACCTTGTAATATGGATTAGGCTCCCCAAAGCTAAGTAACTTAACTCTTTCGATACCTTGAACAATTGCAGATTTACTATTATCTGGCATATCAAAAACTTTAAGCACTACACCTAAAGTACCATATGCATATAAATCTTCAGGTTTAGGGTCTTCAATAGAACCATCTTCTTGTGCTACTACAACTATATGCTTATCACCGCTCCCTAAATCTTCAATAAGTTTTAACGATTTTTCACGACCTATATATATAGGTATTACTTGTTGAGGAAATAAAACCGTATTCCTTAGAGGCATTACAGGATAATCATTATTTTCAGATACAGGTTTCGATTCTATATCTTTATCAAATCTCTCTGGCATAATTTTTCCTTAAATAGTTTATATAATATACGCAAATAATGTACCAAGTAGAATTATCTGTATATTTGGCAGATTTATGATGCATTATACGCCATATTTACTTCTTTTAAATTTTTTATCCAATGTTTTCATATTTTAATGACTGAATAAAGTATGAGAATTCTTCAATCTGACTATTGATGATAGCATTTGGACCTGTCATTTTAAAATAATATAATCCGTCTGAAGTGCTTGCAATTGCTCCTAATAATCTATAATTATTCTTTGGCTGTGATCCTTTTGCAGAAAAAGCCATTGTATTTTTGTATGTGCCTAAAATGCTAATAATATGAAAATCAATTCCATTAATTTTTTCATTAGTTATTTTCACATCTTCATCTATCAACTTAAAACCAAATTGTCCTGCCCATCTTTCTAGATTATCATCTATTGTTCCTCCAATATTTTTAAAAACAGCCATCGAAGCATCTGAATTATTTATTCCAACCTGAAACTCCATTAATCGCATAGAACTAGAAGGCTTTACAGCTTTCCAAGTATCTGGAACTCTGGCAATAAGATTTCCGATACGTATTCGATTCGGTAATTGTTGACTTATTGCATTACTTTCTTTTTGATTATCCAATGTATTTGGTTGTTCTTTAGAAACTAATTGGATTAGCACAACTCCCGCTATTAAAGTAAATACAATAATAAAGTTTTTATTATTCATAATTATTTTGTGAATTTGAATGGAATAATCTAGCCTGTTCATCTGCATGGTATGAGCTACGCACGAGTGAACCAGATTCAATGACTGAAAAACCTAATTCATATCCAAACGATTTATAATGTAAAAATTCTTCATCTTCAACATATCTATCTACAGGCAAATGTTTACTTGTTGGCTGTAAATACTGTCCTATAGTAAAAATTGAAACACCCAAATCAGATACTTGTTCCATCGTGTTAAATACCTCGTCTTTTGTCTCTCCTAAACCTACCATCATACCAGTTTTTGTATGCATTCCTTTATCTACAGCAAATTTTAATACATTTAGACTCCTATTCCAGTCCGCTTGACTACGCACACTTTTACTTATCCTTTCTACGCACTCTACATTGTGACTGAATATTTCAGGCTTTGCTGAGAAAACATTTAATAAAGCAGGCTTAAAACCTTTAAAATCTGGAGTTAAGACTTCTACAGTGCAACCTGGAACATGGTGGTGAATCTGTTGTATAGTTTCAGCCCAAATTTTTGAACCATAGTCTTCTTTTATATCATCACGATCAACAGATGTAATTACAACATGACGAAGGTTCATTTTTTTAACAGCAAGCGCTGTGCGAATAGGTTCCAAGGGGTCATCCCAAGTTGGCTTTCCAGTCTTAACTGAACAAAAACCACATGCCCTAGTGCATATATCACCCAGGATCATAATAGTAGCAGTACCTCTATCCCAACATTCATAAATGTTTGGACATCTGGCCTCCTCACATACGGTATGCAAGTTATTATTCTTGACTACCTGATCAACAAATTTATATCCATCTTTAATCTGGAGTTTAATCTTAGGCTTATACTGTTTTTTTATTTCTATTTTCAAATGCGTTATACTTTCTGAAATAAGTAAATCATATATTTTCTATACTTTCTAAACTCATCACTTTTCATTAGATCTAATTGATCCATTTTCTTTGAAACTTTTTTTTCGAATACAGATTTTATTAGCCTATAAATGTAAGGATTTTTACGTTGAACAGAATACTGGAGATATTCTGCTGTAGGGAAAATAAATCGATTAATAAAATGCAATGCTGCATCTAAAGTGGGCATTGTATTTTCAGTTTGATCATATTCTTTTAAGAGTTGAAACCCTGAAGACTTTGCAGTATTAAGATATTCATCCATACGATGTGATGATTTTAAATGTGGACTTTGATCTTCAAAATTATATACAAAATAATCAGCTGCTAGTAAGTAGCCACCTTCTCTTAAAGCTCTACGGGCAACAGAAAAGCCTTCATTAATTTTAATATAACATGCACTTTCACTTTCCAAGATCATGTCATAAGTATTATTAGGATTAAAATCTTCAAACTTTGTTTTAAAAAATTTCATTTCCCCATTAAACTTATTTTTTATGAATTCTTCTTGATATGCATCAGGTGATAATACATCAATTAGATACCCCTTCTCTTTTAAATATGCTGCATTTCCACCAACCCCACAGCCTACGTCAATAATATTCTTTACATCTTCAGGTATAAAAGAAGCAAGATGTTCAATATATCGTCCTTGAGCATTTACAATATCTTCAATTGATAATAAATTCGTATCTATGGTTTTTGGATCATCCCAAAAACCATAGTGTAGATATGGCGACTGAATTGTTTCAGAATAAAGTTTTAATACATGATCAATAGCCATCAAAAAAGGTCCATCAAATCCATATTTTCAATTTCTAATCTAATTTTTTCTATAAACTGACTTCCTCCAGCACCATCAATAAGCCTATGATCAAAACCCAAGCTAAGAATCATGCGACTTCTGATACCAATTGTATCACCAAGCTCACTTTCTATAACAACAGGTTGCTTTTTAATAGCGCCAACGCCAAGAATCCCTACATTTGGTTGATTAATAATTGGCGTCCCCATTGTAACATTAAAAACACCAAAATTTGATATAGAAAAAGTTGATCCCTGCAGCTCATCAGGTTGTAAGTTTTTTGAACGAGCCCTAACAGTAAGATCATTAACCCTTCGACACAAGCCAAGGAAATTTACCTCTTCACATTTTTCAATAACCGGCACCATAAGTCCATCATCTAAAGATACTGCAATACCTATATTAATATTTTTCCTTTGTATTATTTCATTTCCATCTAAAGATGAATTCATTAGAGGAAATTGTATAATAGCTTTTACGACTGCATTAACTATAAAAGGCGTATAAGTAAGCTTAAATGATTCTTTATCTAAAAAAGAAGTTTCATTTTGGTTTACATAATTAACTATATCCGTCATATCTACCTCCGTCATAACATATACATGAGCTGCAGTATCTAAACTAGCGCGCATATGATCGGCTATTCTTTTTCTCATATATTCCATCTCAACAATATTATCACTCATTGTTAATTCGTTCGCAGGCTCAGTTGATTCTTTACGATTTTCTAAGTACAACAATATGTCTTTCTTTGTAACTCTACCGCTTCTACCTGATCCTTGTACTAATTCTAATTCATTCATTGATATATTATTTTCGCTAGCAATTTTCATAACCACAGGAGTAAAGAATGAACGACTAGAATTATCAATTTTCTTTTTTGGGGTTATTGACGGCTTTTTAATATCAGGCTTTGGCGCTTCCTTCGTTTCCGTGCTTTCATCTATTGCATCACTATTATCTGTAATAGTATCACCAGGCTGAGCATCTGCTTCAGTATTTATTCTAGCAATAACTTTACCAACATCTATGACATCATTTGGCTTAGCTAAAATTTCTACTAAGATACCAGCTGCTGGAGAAGGAATTTCCGAGTCAACTTTATCCGTCCCTATTTCTAAAAATATTTCATCTTTTTCTACTGTATCACCAATTTTTTTGCGCCATTCTATTATTGTCCCCTCTGTAATAGATTCACCCATCTTTGGCATAATTATATCAACTAACATTAGTACTCCAACAATTCAATTAACGTTTCTTTGATATCTTCCATTTGAGGTAAAATATCCTCCTCCAGATACATGTTATATGGCACTGGGCTATCTTTTGAGGCAACTCTCCTAATAGGGCCATCAAGCATTTCAAAGCAACGATCACTAATTAAAGAAGATATCTCTGCTCCAGGGCCATTTGTTAAGTTATCTTCATAAACAATTAAAGCTTTACCAGTTTTATTTATTGACATTTCGATTGATGTAAAGTCTAAAGGATTTAAAGTTCTAAGATCAATTATCTCAACTGTATTATCACTAATATTAAGATCGTTCACAGCATCAATAGTTAATTGCACCATAGCACCCCAAGTTATAATTGACAGATCAGATCCTTCTTGAACTATTTTTGATTTACCAAATGGAATCAAGTAATCATCATCTGGTTCAGGAGAAGCTGCATAACCTTGACGATATAAACTTTTATGCTCCATAAAAATTACAGGATCGTCCATACGACATGCCATTTTTAATAACCCTTTTGCATCAGAAGCATTTGATGGATATGCTATATATATACCAGGCATATGTATAAAATAACCATCAATTGATTGACTATGACATAAACCTCCATGAATATAACCACCAACTGGTACACGGATAACTGCTGAACAAGACCATGTATTATTTGATCGATAACGTATGGTAGCTAACTCATTACGAATTTGCATCATGGCAGTCCATATATAATCAGCAAACTGTATTTCGACAACTGGCTTATACCCAGCAGTCGCTAATCCCACCGCTGAACCAATAATTGATGATTCTGCAAGAGGGCTATTAAAGACTCTTCCTTTTCCATATTTAGATGACAAACCTTTAGTAGCGGTAAATACTCCACCTTTAGGATCTGCTATGTCCTGTCCATAAACAATCATTCTTTTGTTTCGATCCATTTCTTCGGCAAGCGCATGATTAACTGCGTCAACAAATACAGTTTTATCTTTTGAGAACTCCGGATTACCATTATACTCAGGGACATAACCGCTATATATATAATTTGTAGCAGTTGATGAATCAGGATGCTCTTGATTCTCAGCCCAATCTGCATCCACATCAACATTATCTTTTAATTGGATTTGAAGTTGATCAAAATCTTCTTTTTTAATTATACCATTTGAAATGCATTCATCTGAAAACTTTTTAATGGGATCGTTTTTTTCCATCTGCACAATTTCTTTCTTGGTGCGATATTTTAAATGATCATCTGAAGAAGAATGAGGCTGTAATCTATCAACATGGGTAACAATTACTGCAGGGCCCATACCTTTTCTTGCTCTATCTACGGCTTTTTTAAATGCTAAATGTGTTTCAAAATAATCCGATCCATCTACATCGTAACGTGCAAGGTGTTGATATCCTGAAACCATTGAAAATATTGATTCTCCAGATGTTTGTTCAGATATATGGACACTAATTGCATAATCATTATCCTGCACATGAAAAATAACAGGCAATTTTTCTCGACTAGACCAATTTAAAGCTTCATGAAAATCACCTTGGCTTGTTGTTCCTTCGCCTGATGAAACGTAAACCACTTCTTTATTCTTATTTAATTTACATGCCATAGCACACCCAACTGCTTGCAAATATTGCGTGCCGGTAGGGCTTGATTGAGTAACAATATTTAAGTCTCGCTTACCATAATGATGTGGCATTTGTCGCCCACCCGAAGATGGATCATCAGATTTAGCAAAGAATGCTAATAAATGATCTTTAGCTGTCATGCCAACACCTAATGTAAACGCACTATCTCTATAATATGGATAAAACCAATCTTTCGCTGACTTTAAATTAAATGACGCTGCGGTTTGCGCAGCTTCATGGCCAGAGCATGCCATGTGAAAGAAGCCTTTTCCTTGCCTTAATAGTATTGCCATTTTTTCATCAAGTTTTCTAGCTAGAACCATATTTTCATAAACTTTAATTAACTCTTTTTTTTGAAAACCATATAAACGTGCCATAATTATTTATCCAATGTATAATCAATGCTAAACTGATAAAGAAATTTCTTAATAATAGTTTTTTTAACATGTTCATAGTCAACAGTTTTATTAAGAACACCTGACATACTTGTTACTCCATGTTCAAAAATTCCACATGGAATAATATTTTTATAATGATTTAGGTTAGGGTCAATATTTAATGAAAATCCATGCATTGTGATCCATCTAGATACTCTAACTCCCAGAGCTGCAATCTTTTCATTATTACACCATACTCCCGTTAATCCTTTTTTTCGATTAGCGGTAATATTATAATCAAATAAGGTGTCAATAATTACCTGTTCTAAACTTCGCATGTACCAACTAATGCTTTTTTTATAATTGCGTAAATCAAGAATGGGGTATCCCACTAGTTGGCCTGGTCCATGATAAGTGACGTCTCCTCCTCTTTCAATATGATACGTTTTTATATTATCTGGACAGTTTTGAAGTATATGGTTTTCATCAGCATTTTTACCTAAAGTAAAAACAGGCTCATGTTCTACTAATATTAAAGTATCGTTTATTTCATTATTAGATCTTTTTTTCAGTAATTCTTTTTGGTAATTCCATGTTTTCTTGTACAATAATTTTCCTAAATCCTGAATATCAATTTTTGTATTTACTAAAGTATTATTCATTGTTTTAATCATTGATGAACCCCGCTACCATAAGCATCCATAGCTGCTTCCATGATCGCCTCCGAAAGAGTTGGGTGCGGATGCATAGTGTAGGCAAGATTTTCCCAGGTAGCCTCAAGATTTTTTGCTAAAACTAATTCCTGAATTAGTTCTGTAGCTTCTGACCCTATAATATGACATCCAAGCAATTCTCCATACTTTGAATCAAAAATTATCTTTACAAAACCTTCCGGCTTTCCAATAGATAGAGCCTTACCACTTGATTTAAAGTGAAATTTTCCTACTTTAATATTATGTCCCGCTTCTTTTGCTTGAATTTCTGTTAAGCCTAGTGATGCAACTTGAGGCTGACAGTATGTGCAGGCTGGAATATTATTATAATCAATTGGATGTGTGCTGACATTTTTTATTTTTTCTATTGCAATATGTCCCTGAGCTGATGCTACATGCGCTAACCAAGGGGGGCCAGAGACATCTCCAATTGCAAAAATATTTGGTATACTAGTTTGACAATAATCATCGGTTTCAATAGATCCATTATTTGTACTTACACCAATTGAATCTAAGCCAATATCCTCGATATTTCCCGTTATACCAATAGCAACAAGAACTACCTTAGATTCTATAATAGTCCTTTTATTACCACTTTTAATATGAACTTTTACTTTCGTTTTTAATTTTTCAACCTTTTCAACAATTGTATTAGTATTTATCTGAATCCCAGAATTGACAAATTGTTTTCTTAATTCTTTAGAAATATCTTCATCCTCCATTGGCAAAACTCTTTCCAGCATTTCAATCATAGTAATTTTTGATCCACAGGAATTGTAAAAATATGCAAATTCACAACCAATAGCTCCACCGCCAATAATTACCATATCTTTAGGAGGGGTTTTAAGAATCATCGCTTCTTTTGAACTGATAATCTGTTTACCATCTATCTTAAGTTCTGGTATAGTTCTTGGCCTACCTCCTGTAGCAATAATAAAATGTTTTGCTTCAACATTAGTAACTTTTTTTCCTTTAGAAACTTCGATATTATTCTTTTTTGTAAAAACTCCCCTACCTTGAATATGGGTTATATTATTCTTTTTCATCAAATAAGAAATTCCCTTAGACAATCTTTCAGAAATTTGTCTACTTCTATTAATAATCTTATCAAAGTCTATTGAATATGATGATATTGAAATACCATATTGATCTGCATTTTTTATTGATTCAATCATTTCAGCATTTTTTAATAAAGCTTTCGTTGGTATACATCCCCAATTAAGGCAAATACCACCTAATTCATCTTGATCAATAATCGCAGTCTTTAAACCTAACTGAGAAGCTTTAATTGCAGCAACATAACCACCGGGCCCTCCACCCAAAATTGCTATATCATACGACTTATTCATATTATAATTAATATATATAAGTTAAAATTTTATATAATCACTCAAACACTTATCCGATTAATTAAAGACATGAATTCATTACGTGTTCTTACTGACTCTCTAAATTTCCCTAACATGGTGGAAGTTGTTGCTAAACTATTCTGTTTTTCAACACCACGCATTTGCATACACATATGTCTTCCTTCCATTACAATAGCTACACCAATAGGTTTCAATGCAAGATGAATTGCATCAGCTATTTGATGAGTTAACCTTTCTTGAACTTGTAACCTGCGAGAAAACATATCGATGATCCTTGGTATTTTTGATAATCCAATTATTCTTCCATCTGGTATGTATCCTACATGTGCTTTTCCAAAAAATGGTAATAAATGATGCTCACATAAACTAAAGAATTCTACATCACGGACAACAACCATATCTTTTGAGGATTCGTTAAAGATTGCATTATTAACAATCACTTCCAAATCTTGACCATAACCTTGTGAAAAATACTGCCATGCCTTTGATACTCTAGTTGGCGTTCGGGCTAAGCCTTCTCTTTTAGGATCCTCACCTATTTCTTGAAGTAATTGATAAGTTAAATTTTCTAATTTCTCATTGTTTTCCATAATTTATCCTTCTTCAATATTTGCTATTTCTATTTTACCTTTTAACAAACGAAGTATACCGTAAATAATCGGAGTATCTATTAGCGCCATCATCATTTTAAATAACCATCCATCAAAAATGGCAGATAAGATTTGATCAGATTCCCAAACCCCAACAAATAAAATACAAATCACTAATGTAGTATCTACTAATTGCGATGCAATAGTTGACCCATTATTTCTAATCCACAAATGTTTACCATTTGTTAATCTTTTCCAGAAATGAAATATTCTGACATCAATAAATTGAGCAAATAAATAAGCCACCATTGATGCCGCTATTAACCTCCAGGCATTACGAAAGACAGCATTATATATATTATCATCAACAATAGAAGTTGGTATTGCATTAAATTGACCACCAAGCCATAGAAACAATAAAACAAATAACGAAGCAACAAAACCTGAAAAAACGACTAGGTTGGCCTTCTTTTGCCCGTAAAGTTCTGAAATTAGATCTGTTACAAGGAATGTTAATGGATACGGAAGAATTCCAGCTGAAACTATAAAAACCTTAAATCCAAAATCAACTGTAACAAATTTATTTGCAATCAGATTACAAGTAACAAGCGAGGAAATAAAAATACCTGCAAGTACTAGATAAAATTTTTCTTTGAATGTATTATCCTGGCCCATAGTAATCTGTAAATATTGTTGGAGTTTCATGTAAACGAATTCTATGCAGGCAATTTGAATCAAAATCTTTAACAATTTGATTCCAAATGAAAATTACTAAATTTTCTGAACTCGGCTGTTTATCATTAAACCAATCAACTTCTACATCAAATTGAGAATGATCCAATATATCAATAACATTTTTTTGAACAATAGCCTTTAACTGTAAAAGATCAACAATGAATCCAGTATCATGGTTAATCGGCCCAGAAACCATAACTTCTAAAGTGTAATTATGCCCATGTATTTTAGAATCTGGACCAAAGACTTTCCAATTTTTCTCATCACTCCAATTTTGATGCCCATACTGGTGTGCAGCATTAAAATAAAAAACTTTAGTTAGAAAAGGTCCATTCATATTATTTGTATTATACAAATTTTATTTATACTAGAATTTATATTAATAGCTTCTTAAAAAGAGACAATAATTGAAAATGTTCCATTAATTATTTATGGATGACGGACAAAGATCTGATAATATACATTTATTACATTGAGGTCTGCGGGCGATACATACAGCTCGCCCATGATCAATGATCATATGTGTAAGATTTACCCAATACTTTTTATTAAAAATATCCATCAACTCTATTTCAATCTTTTTCGGATCCTTCGATGATGTGTAACCAAGTAAATTCATAATTCTAATCATATGAGTATCAATAACCATAGAAGGCGTATTAAAACACTCACCCAATATGCAATTAGCAGTTTTCCTCCCGACCCCTGGTAGCTTAATTAATTCATCCATTGTCTGAGGAACTTTTCCATTATAATCTTCAATAATTGCTATTGATGATCCTTGTATACTTTTTGCTTTTTGATTATGATATCCACATGAAAATATTTTTTTAGATAGTTCTTTTAAATCTGCATTAGCAAATGATTCTATATTCGGATATTTTTTGAATAGGTCGGGGAGCACTTGATTCACACGATGGTCTGTGCATTGTGCCGATAAAATAGTTGCAACAAGCAGTTCATGTGGAGACTGATAATTAAGAGAGCATTTTGAATCAGGGTATTCCTTTTTCAATAGCTTAACTATTTTATCAGGTTCTAATCGAACAGAATGATTCATTAAAATCTTAATTATTTTTCGATAAAATGGAATCTATATTTTTAATTAAGGAAGAACGAAGATAGATAATTTCACAACCTGCTTCTCGATAATCCTCCCATAAACTTTTTTTAATTTCATTCATAACCCCAATTATCCTTATAGCAGAATGTTTTTCAAGAATTTTTACTATTCTTTTCGGTTTAATTTCATCATCATCTAGATCAATAATAAATAAATCTTTATTATCAATTAACTCATCTAGGTTATCGATAAAAATAATTTTTTTATTAGCATGCAATAACTTTTCAGATAAAGTTGTTCCAAACTCTAAATCATTAGTAAATACTAAAATATTATTCATTTAATAATATTTTTGGACAAGTAGTCCAATCAAATTCTGTTGCACTATTTATTGTTTCAAGCTTAAAAGAAAGTTCATTTAAACTATTCATTAATTCTTTTACATTAATATTTCTGTGATTAGGAAGAAACCCAATAAACTTTTTAGTAGATTTTTTTAGCAAACTTCTTGCGCCATTCATATTACCATTCTCTAAATGCACAAAACATACAGCTAATTGAATTAATCCCTGTATAAAATCTTTATCCTTTAAATAATAGTCCGACCATAATTCTTCCCAAATCTCATGCGCATCAAAATATTCACCCTTAGAGTAAGCATTTAAACCAGAAAAAAATAATTCTTCCTTTTTTATATCATCATTCACTAATTACTACTGGCTCCTTCAAAGAATATTGCGTTCCATTTATTTTTACTTTTCCTGCTTGCATTAATGGATCATGCTCAAAAAATACGATCCAGTCCTCATCGATTATCTTTGATAATAAATATTTTTTTTCATTAATTGTTTTTACAGGATCTATATCATATGCCATTACCCAATTCAATGGCAAGTGACTTGCCATCGGGAAAATATCTGCAGCATAAAAAAGAGTTTTAGAATTGTCAGATATGATTGGGTGCATCATTCCAGTAGTGTGCCCATTACTAATAAAAATCTTAATTCCAGGAAGAAATTCTTCTCTATCTTTTACATAATTTATCATATTGTTACTTGCAAGGACTGCCCAGTTTTCCTCTAAATAACTCCCTCTATCTTTTTCTGTAGGAGAATTTGCTAAATCCCAATTGTCTTTATTAATCCAATAAGTAGCATTCTTAAATGTTGGAACAATTTTATTTTTCTCATATTTGGTATTTCCGCCAGCATGATCAAAATGCAAGTGAGTGCAAAAAACATCCGTTATATCATCTGTAGAAATTCCAATTTTTGAAAGAGATATATTTAAATTTATTTTCTCTAAATCAATGTTATAAATAGATCTGAATTTCTTATTCCATTTATCTCCATTACCTGTATCAATGATAATTTTCCGATCATTACCAACCAATAACAAAGATCTTGTAACCATATTTATACGATTATAACTATCTGCAGGAGCTTCCTTTTCCCAAAGCGTTTTAGGAATAATTCCAAACATTGCTCCTCCATCTAAGCTAAACTGGCTTGTCTCTATACTATATAATTTGTAATCACCTATTCTCATAATTATCCATTAATAAATATATTTTATATGCAACGATTGGAAGATATTTTGAATCAATCTTTTTTGTAAAATATCGTAATGACTCTAAAGTGGTTATCCTTTCATTAATATGAACATTCGATTGTATGATATCTTCAGTTAATTTCACAAAATAATCAGATTTATTTTCTATATAATAATTCAAGTTGTCTGGGTTCTTTTCTTCTATGTCAATTGTATTAGATATATTGTATTGGTTTATCCAAAAAGATATTTCTCTTTTAAATCCTGGTAAACGTGTGTATTCAGATTCTAATAGTCTCCAAACTGAACATAAAGTATTCATATCTTTTGAATCATTAATACTTAAAAAATACTTATTTATATCTAATACATTAATATTTACCCCAGAATGAGGTCGAGGTAAACCCTTATTTAATAACGTTCTTATAATACATTGTAAAAACACCCATACTCGATCTTTTTCAGGTGCAAATGCAAAAGCTCGTAAACAATGATATATAAATGTTCCATATTCATCTATATCTTGAAGTGCTAATTCTGCTAAATTTTGTAATATTGCTGGACTTCCATCAGATGCTAAATACAATCTTGAAAGATGCTTCTGAGTGGTATTTATATCTCCATTTTGGCATGCATCCTCAAGATCACTTATAAACACAGTTAATCCAATTTCTTTTTTATTAATTTTATTAAGATACTTCTTATCTTCAATTCTCATTTTAAGGCTTTGAGAATGGTCATCTATGAAATCCAAAATATATTTTGAAGGATTAGATCGAACATCTCCTAAAATATTTTTTATTGCGTTAGTTACTATAATAGGGTGGTACATTGAGTCACCATCATGTATGCAAGACGCACCCTTTTTAAGATGTTTTGATAATATGTTTTCTAGCTGCGATTCAGTCAAATAATTTTAAAATATATAAAAATTAATTTTCAACTACTGGTGTAGGCTCAATATCGGTTTTTGTCTTAGAATTATTATTACTCAAATTAAAAAATATCTGTAGAGAAAGACCTACTATACGTGAATTTTCAGAAGGAAAACCAAATTTTGTCGTATGGGGTAATTCAATAAATCGACCTTCAGGTTTATACTCTGGACTAAAAACATCTCCAATCGGCATACTAGAAAAGTCATGATAATATCCTAATTCATAACTGATTCTTTTTCCAGAATTTCTACCATACAAAAAGCCTATTCGTGAACTTGTTTTATCACTAATTCCATTGGGTATATACATAAATCTAAAACCTTTCCAAGAACTCTTCGGAGGCTCACCATTCTTTTTATTTTTACCCTGTTTGAACTTATAATATGTTACGTCATAGTTATAATTTGGATTTAAACTCCATGCTAAGTTTAGCATATCCCACTTATTATCTTTTTCATATAACCTTCTACTATAATCTATTCCACTCCCATAAATAGGTAATCCTACTCTAAAGCCGATATCTGATCTATCGCTGATACCTTTACGATACCATAAATATGGAAAGATATTTTCTAATGCAAAAGCATATCCATATTCTACTTCGCCAACTTCCATACGCTTAGTTCCAATTCGAGGATGAGATGCGCAGCTATTTAAAAGAATGATTATTAGTAGTGTAGAAACTATACGAAGCATATAGTAAAGTCGTTTAAAAAATAAATTAAAGTCAAGTATTAGACGATATAATTAATTCGCCTAAAACTATCCACCTTCAGGACGGTCAAGTATGTCTTGTGATGGGTTTGGAGGAAGATTTACAATTTGCTCACCAAAATAATTACCCAAATGAGATATAATATCTTTCACGGAAATCATACCATGTATCTTTCCATTATCATTAAGAATTGGGATATGACGTATTCCATAAATATGCATTTTATTTAGCGCATATGATATTGGATCATTTTTTGTTAGAGTTTCAGGTTTTTTGGTCATGTAGTTATCAATTTTTTCAGATTCCATATCTAAGCCTTTTGCAGTAACGCGTAATAAAAAGTCCCTTTCAGTCATAACACCAATAATTTGGTCATTATTTTGAATCATAACACAACCAACTTTTTCATCATGTAGAATCTTAATCACAGACTTAAGGTTAATCCCTGATGAGACGATTGGATGATGCCTAAGAGATAATTTAGAAATAGGGTCATCAAGCGAAAGAGCTCGTGTTATTGGTGAATCAGATTGACTTTCTATTTCATCCATTCTATTTAATTCATCATCAAAATTTTTATTCATAACATAATTTAATATAAAATGCTATTTTAAGTAAATCATCTTACGGCTATAAATAATTGGCAAATAATCTTCAACTTGTGCTTGTATTGTCATAAAATATAATCCGCTAGAGAATTTTTCTCCACTCCAACTATAACTATATAGGCCTTTATTCATTTGATTCTCTTCAAAAAATAAATGTATTATTCGCCCAGCAGCATCATTTACATAAAGACTCACGATAGCAGGCTGCAATAAGTCAAAGGATATAGTAGTTTCAGAATTAAATGGATTAGGATAATTTTGGTACAAAGCAAATATTTCCGGGATCATTAATTGTGACGTCGCACTTTTTACTAAATCGTTAGGCTCCCCAAGTGTAGAAATTGAATATTGTTTCCATCCATGATGATCAGGAATACGCCCTTCAGTAATTTCTTTTTCAGAAAAGATTGCTCTGGTATCAATTAATTGCCACTGTCCAAAATCATCTTTCAATTTTAAATCAATCCAAAGAAATAATAAATCATCATTCAACACAAATACAGAATCAGTATAAACAGGTTCATAGCTATAAATAGGATCGATATCCCAAACTAGAATATCATTTATAAATAAGCCCATATTATTATTAATTATTGAACTACCGTGTATTTCAATAAAAATCTGATTTGTTTCTGGAACATTAACAATTTCATTTAAACAAAATTGTCCCATAGGTTCCGAAACAACTAGAGGAGGTTCAGAAATTGTATCATTTAACATAAAGTATTGATCTTCTATAGTTATTCCATATCCATAGTCATCTATAGTTATAGGTAAAATTTTCTGAATAGAACCATTTATTATTAATTCGTATTTTTCCATATTATCCATTAGTACTATATCAAAAATTTGAGATTCTTTATATATAGATTCTTCAATTTTTATCTCATTATAATTATCTCGAAGCATAATGGATTGAATCTTTTCTGCATGAATAACTGCAAATCTAGCAATACTTGATCCAGCTATATTTTGCCAAGTTCCAAGAGGTAAAATAGGAGGTGCATCATCAAGCATTTTTATCTCACTGATTAACATTTTCCTAATTGAAAAAAGTCGATTATATATATAATTAGAAAATAAACTTGAATGGTTGTTCCATTCGCTGGGAGTCAATAAAAATTGATTATAGTAAAAAATGCCAACTTTTTTCAAAATATCTTCAAGCTGTTCATAAATATTATTTATATTTTCATCAGTTAGATAATCTTTATATGTCTTAAGAGATTTAAAACCAGCATTCCCCATCCATGAAATAAATAGATCATCCTTATACTGAATCATACGTTGTAAAATTTCTAACTGACTACTATCAGCGGATATTAAAATATCTAATAAAATATAGTTTAGAACCTGATCATGGAAAGTTTCAATATCCTTATATTTGTTTTTTACAAGCTTGTTTTCTTCAAGTGACAAAAGCGGGAGAAGATTATTATCAATATAAGCTTTTGCAAATGGAGGGGCGTCCATAACATTAGAAAAAATATCTCCATTAACAGATTCTATTTCTATATTATAAAAATATGGTCTTTTCCCATCAACTTCTATATCTAGAAACCGTTCATTAGAATTATTTGTTTCATAAATTAAAGAATAGTTTGAAAATGAATTTTGGGTGCGAAAAAGCTTGATTGATTTGATATTAATTTTTTCAGGTATTTCCCATATTAATAATATAGAAGAATCTCCACTATATGCTTCAAGTTCAATGGGTCTTAAATCTTTTGCATTTACCAAAACACAAAATGATAAAACCATTAATTTATAAAAAATATTTTTCATAAGATTTTTTTGTGGCGAGACCAAATTTGATAGTATTCTTGACAGAAGGCAAGAAAATTTATAATTATTTGATCAGTATGAGTTTATTATCAAATAAATCAATGATATAACATCATCGGTATTTATACTATTATCAAAATTGATATCAGCCAATGGAAATAGATTATCAGGTACTACATTCCCTGAAACCATAAGATCAATTAACATAATCAAATCATAAATATCTATATAATTATCCTGATTAATATCCCCTTTCATAAATCTTGAATAACCATGGATAGAAAAGTTGTCAAAATAGAAACCGTCTTCTTCAACGGCTCCATCTGATTTTAAAATAAAACGCAACCAAACCTGTGATCTATTCCCATAAAAAGAAAGATCAATAGACTCATTTATCCACTCTTCTTGTAGACCATTATATAAAGGCTCCCCTGTAATCTGTACTCCATTTCCAGAACCTATTGATGTAAAATTACCGCTCAAAGGTCTCCAGTTTATTTGATCTATTGAGGCTTGTAGTTGTACAAAATCATAACTTTGTTCGATATTCCATTTTGCATCAAATGTTACGAACGGGGAAGAAATACCTGAAAAATTTATTATTCTTGTTAATTCAGTTTTACTAGTACCCCAATCTCCTATATAATTACCGACTGGACTATCTGTTATACTAAACAATCCTTCTGATGCATCAAATATAGTCCCCCAATTATCCTCCTCACTCCAATCAATCATTCCATTTTCAGCACCATCAAAAAACATCTCGGTGTGATCCCCAAAGGTTATTGATACTGTATCAATACGTTGAAAGCTAGTGCTATCATAAAATGATATTATGAAGCCTCCTGTGTACCCATTATAAGTATTTGAATCTATAGATAATAATACATTGATTGTATCAGTTGCTCTTGCAGGCAAGGATTCAATGGTGATGTTATCAACATTTATATTGTTGAAATCATTTAAAGGCATAATATCTAATACTACTGATCCACTAGAATTAGTAAGACCTCTATTCTGAATTACTAATGATATAGAGACTGTATCATCTAGACTAGGATAATTATTATTAAATATTTTATCATAAATGATATAATCACTTCCAGAAATCAAAGCAAATATTGAATTACTATGTACCTGATCTTGACATAGAGGCAAAACTCTATTTTCTGATGGCCAAAAATTATCAGAAAAAGATCCAACTTCAGGAGTATAGGAAATTAAATCAGCAGCACCATAGCTCCAATCAACTGCATCGCCATTTACTCCATAGCCAACAGTTTCAATCCCAGTACCTACCAAATAACCATTAAAACGTGTCATTTCTGTCCCTATTTCTCGCAATGTGGTTAGATCAGGCTCTACTGGATAACTTCCATCGCCCCAGCTATGAATTAAAAGATTCGAATATGAGTGGTAATGAAGTACGTTGATGAATTCTCTTGATAAAATAAAATTTCTAACTGCATCTGTTTCTGGCTCTGAGAATGCAGATGTTCCTCGATAAACAGCGCTACATGGGTTTCCAGATGATCCAGAATTATTTGTACCCCAGTTGTACCCATAATTTCTATTTAAATCAACTCCTTGCTGCGTACCTGAATTACAGTTTGAATTAGATGGATTTATTCTTCTATTTTTCCGATGCATCCCACCTCCATCTGGAGATATACTTTCATTATAAGCATAACCATCAGGATTGATAATTGGAATAAACCACATTTCTCTATTATCTAATAAATAATTTGCAATTAGATCAGAATTATAATTTTCACATAACCAGTTTGCAAAATAAAATAAGTTCATCATACTAAGGGGTTCTCGGGCGTGGGTTAACCCAGTAAATAATACTTCAGGCTCATTTTCATTTATAGAAGGGTTATCAGATAGTTTAAATGCCCATATTATTCTTCCTTCAATACTTGTACCAATTGAATCTTTTTGACTTACAAATTCAGGATAAAGGGTAAAAAGTGTATCCATTTGGTTTATCGCTTCATTTAATGTGTAATTTCCTAACATAGAACCTAATGGAAAGTCGCGTTGAACACTTGGTTGAGATCTATTTATAAAATAGTTTGTTAGATCATCTTGAATTACTTCAAAATTAATGCCATTCTGGATTAAAATTGTTATCTCGGACGTACTTAAAACAATATCAATTGAATTATCTTTATTCCTTTGATAATGATCTATAGGTATATCTAATTGAAATAATTCTAATAACTGATTATCATAATCAAATTTAATATTTACATGATGATATATTTCATTATTGGCAAATAAAAAATTTGCAATAATAAGCAAAGATGTAATCATCAAAGACATTTGTTAAATAGAAAAAAAAATTAAAGATTTTCTTTAAGCCAATCAGTAGTCACTGATTTCGGTCGCATAATAGGTATGCCAAGTGCTCGATTAAGTACTATTTGACTAATTATTCCCATTGCACGAGAAATACTAAATAAAACAGTATAATAGCTAAACTCTGTAAGCCCATAATGATACAATAAAGCTCCTGAAGCTGCATCTACATTAGGCCATGGGTTTTTAGCTTTTCCATGCTTTTGTAATACTTTAGGCACTACTTCAAATAAATTTTCTACAATTAAGAAAACATCATCATTTTTAATATGTTCTTTCCCAAAATTCATAAATGCAGTGAATCTTGGATCAGGACAACGCAGAACTGCGTGTCCATATCCAGGAATAATTCGTCCGCTTTTTAATCTGTTCCAACATAATTCTTCAATTTCATTTTTTGAAGGAGCACCACCAAATTGATCTTTTATTTCTAAAACAAATTTTAGACATTCCTGATTAGCTAATCCATGCAATGGGCCTGCCAATGCGTTTAATCCTCCTGAAACTGCATAATATAAATCAGATAGGGTAGATCCAATTGTTAATGATGTAAATGCACTTGCATTCCCACCCTCATGATCACAATGAAGCATTAAATATAATCGCATGAGTTTTTTTAGATTATCATCAGAATTATCTAACCCAAGCATATGTGCATAGTTCGCACCCCAGTCTAATGATTGATCTGGACCAATAATATTTCCTTTATTAAACCGCATTCTATAAATACCAGCTCCTAAAGTTGGTAATTTTGCTATCAAGCGAATCCCATCTTCTAGAGTTGGTTTCCAAAAATCATTTTTACTAATCCCTTCATCATAATTTGAACGAAAAACAGATTCTTTTTCCATTGCAAGCACAGCAGTATTAAACATTGCCATAGGGTGAGAATCATCTGGCATACTTTTTAATATTGTCCATATATAATCAGGAACAATTGCATGCTCCTGCAGATTAGATTGTAATTCACTTAGAGCATTTTTATCAGGTAGATCAGCTGTCAACAATAAATAAAAAACTTCTTCAGGTAAAATATCAATAATTTCCAATAAAGGTTTACCTCTAATAATCAACCCAGTATCAGCAGAAACAGATGAAGTATCACAAACAAGTCCTTTTACCCCGCGCATGCCGCCATAAGCTTGTTTTAATGTTACCTCCCCTATTACAGAAGAACCCGACTCAGAAATCAGTGACTTTACATCATTTCTCCAATGTGGGATTTTTTCTTCTAATTTCTTTAATAGTATTGACATCAATATTTATTTAGATATGATTGGTTACGTTTCATTTACTAAAAGTAAGACATTTATTAATTATATGAATTATTAATTTATCTTATCCAATATTATTAATCACCAATAGTAGCAAATACTAATCCCGAATACACTTTTGGGAAAAAATATGTCGACTTTTGCGGCATAGTTTCCCCTGACTCAGCAATTTTAAAAATCTGATCAAGATTAGGTGGGTTGACTAAAAAAATAAAGTTAAATCCATTAAGATTATTAATTAATTCGAGTGGAGATTCATTACCGCGAATATATGATATATGTTTTAAGTCATTTTGATCATTCGTATCTATTCCACACCCAGATTTTAAAATAAATTTATGAAGAATATTTACGTCTAAAGATTGTGACGCAATAGAAAACTTGTTGGACCATTGTCTTTCTCCAACATAGCTTAATAAATAATAGTTTTTAGAATTTGATACCATACCAATATTAATAACTTTGCCATTCTCATTTTGCTCCATCTTTACTAGTAAATTTTCTAATGAAGTATTTTTTTCCACTTTAAAACAATGACTAATTTTTTCAATTAACTGATTTTCTGTAATTTTAATATCATTAATTATCCTATGTGTTGGAAGGACATTCATACCTTTGTTATACGCATTCACAAGTGTAACCATCACTTTATTACTACCAAATTTGTTAGGATGATCTTTATTATATTTGAATGCAGTTTTATATCTATGATGACCATCAGCTATAATTACTTTTTTATTAATCATCATTTCTTTGACTTCATTTATTTCATTATCATTATCTACGCGCCATACCTTATATGTAATGTTATCAATTTTAATTTCAATTATAGTATCTTTATTTTTATAAGTACTACCAATTTTCTCGATGATTCTTTCTTCATCCCTATAGCTCATAAAAATTTGGCCAGTGTTTGCCTCCGTAGATTTCATTAATTCATATCGATCATTAATATGCTTTGATATTGTTTGCTCATGGGGAAGAATTTTATCACCTAAATCAGTAATATGAATCTTTGCGATAAATCCAATTCGATCTATAAGTCTATTATTTGTTTTAAAAGATTGCGATAAAATATATATTGATTCTTTATCATCTTGTTTAATAACTGAATTGTTTTTCCAATCGTCTAATATTCTTGCAGCATCATTATATTTTTCTGGGATAGGATTATTATTTAAAATAATTCTAATAAAATTATGAGGAGATAGTTTATACAGAGATTCTTGATCTTTTTCATGAATCACATCATATGGTGGGGTGATAACTTTTGAAAGGTCCTTAACAATATCACCATTATATCTCCACCCCTTAAATGGATAAATTTCAGGCATAACTTAATTTTCTTTATACATTATATAATTTATCTTTTACTAATTCATTAGCCTTTTGCAAGTCTTCTTTAAAATCAATTTCTATACATGGGAAGTGACTTATATCTTCATAATAAACATCTTGAAAATTTAATATTGGATCAATTGCAGCCTCAAAATAATCAGACTTACCACCTTCATCAATCAATTTTGAAAGGGAAGTAACAAAATGTTTACAAAATGAAGCAGATAGCTTTGCAACTCCTATAAATTCTCCTAATGATTCTTTTAAAGGCAATTCTTTACTAATAGAAATAATTTGTTTATGGTTATTAACAATTACTTTCACCTCTTCATCACCACATTCTTTGATATCTACAGCAAAAACAGTTTCATGCTTTGAATTAATTACTTGTTTTAATAGCAATGATGGATATAAAACATCACCATTCATAAGTAATATATCTGAAGAAGTAAGTAAATCCCTGCATAAGTATGCTGAATAAGATGTATTCGTATCTTGATATTGTTCATTTATAATAAATGAAAATTTCATTTCAGAGTGATTTTGATTTAAGTAATCAATAATCTTATCTTTATAATAGCCTAATACAATAATGACTTCATTAATATTATGATTCTTTAAAGCTTTCAATTGATGACTTAATATTGTCATGCCACCTATTTCTAATAAACATTTTGGGATTTTTTTTGTTAAAGGATATAAACGCCTAGATGCGCCAGCTGCTAATATTAAACCTTGCATAGAATAAGAAAATTAAATGAAATGACTAGAAGATCATAATAGCAATCACACGAATTTCAAAAGTTTTATATATTATAAATATTTTATAATGATTTAAGAGATGAATCTATATCAGATTTTGTTATCACATTCAAACAACATATATTTTTTTTACATGGTTCACATCTCTCACTTTTATCAAGGATAATATTGTTGCCAATAGGTCTTGTAGTAACTGATCTCTTTGCACCAAAAAAAGATACGGTAGAAACACCAATGATTGATGAAATATGCCCGAGGCCACTATCCGCTGCAAGAGCATAATCAGCAAGAGAAATTAATGCAATACTTTTTCTTAAAGTGATATCACCACAAAACGATTGAATAGAAATATCTCTATTTTGACTAACAATGTTTAGTGCTTCATTTTTATCACTATCTGCTCCAAAAATAATATATTGTTTTTTGGAATCTGTTATCCATTCTTTTATTTTATTTTTTGGAAAAGTTCTAGAGCTAGATATACTAAATGGAAACAATGCTACAAAGTTTTTTATATTATGTTTTTTTAACTTTTCTTTCGCCCATTCAATCTCATCTTTACTAATAAAAATATACTTATCTGTATATTCAAGATTATCAATCCCAATCAAATTTAAATATTTATTCGAGCGGTGCAATCCAGTTAAAGGTAATCGTAATGTAGATGTTAGAAAAATTGTTCTCATTTGTGAACGATACCCTATACGATTCTTTGCTTTTGATAGCCACATGATTAGGGCACTTCGTAAAGAATCTGTAAGAGTATAAAAAAGATCAATTTTTTGTTTACGAAGATATAGGCCTTTTTTTATTGTGTTTATAGTTCCTTTTAACTCTTTTGAAGAAAAAGAAATTATATTATCTATATTGGGGTTTTTTTGATATACGGGAGCTACCCAATCCTTACAAACCACAATAATTTCCGATTCAGAATTTTGTGACTTAAGCATATTAATAAACGGAAGAGATAAGGTTGCATCGCCAACCCAATTAGGACTAAATACTGCAATTTTCATTTAATTTACAGCTTGCTTTCAATTTCATCAATTAGCCTTATTGATGCTTTACCATCATTTTTATATAGATATTTTTCAATAGCCTCAATACGCAAATTAGATAATTCATTAGGGTACTCAATACAGTGATAAATTAATCCATTAAGTTGACTTGGATCATTAAACCTATTTACAAATTCAATTGAATCATATCTTTCCAAATCTAACTTACGTTTAAATCGTTTTTTAAATATTCTATGTTTCATTCTAATAGAAAAACATTCTGCCATAATAATTGGTCTATCTAATGGAAGAAATTCAAAAATTGTTGATGATATATCAGATATCAATAGATTTGATACTTTCATAAAAGGAATAACATCAATTTCACTTGGTTTTGCCAGATAAACATTTGACATATTATTATCTAAATCCATCATCATTTCACTTTGATGCTTATACCGTTTTTGAAACCAACTAAAATTGTGAAGTTTAATAATCAAATTAAATTCATTACTAAAATGCTGTAACTCAGGATAAATTTTTTCTATTGATGAAGGATAAAAAGTAGGTGCATATAATATAGTTTTTTTATTCTGATCTAAGCCTATGTTTGTTAATAAGTCTTCAGTGTTATTTTCTGGGATAATAAGTGGATCGCATTTTGTATAACCATTAATTATTAGATTATTGTATCCTTGACTCGATAAAATATCAAATCGTTCTTTTGATTCAACAGCTCTTATATCAATTCGTTTCACTATATCATTATAATATGTTTGTTTTAATCCTATGCCATGATATACCATAACAGTTAACGTATTTTCAGCTGCGATTTTCTCAATCTTACCTACATTACCAACTATAATTATATCAAATTTCTTATTTCTTATAGTTTGAATCCTATCTTCTTCATTATTAGAGGAGATTATTTCAATATTATTATCATTACAAATACGATTAAAAATATCTATTTCTTCATTTGGCATAGAATGAGGTATAGAAGCAAAAATATCATATTCTGCTCTATTGATCATTTCTTTTATAATCGGAAAAAAGTTTGGAAGGTAGTATAAATGGTGGCTTTCAAATAAAACAGTAAACATGAAACAAATTTTTAATTATTGAACTGGATATTATATAAGTTCTTATATATTCCATCTTTTTCTAATAATTCAGTATGAGAACCTGATTCCACAATCTTTCCACTATCAAGTACAATAATTTGATCAGCATTTATAATTGTTGATAATCGGTGCGCAATTACTAGGACTGTACGATCTTTCATTAAATTATCAATTGCTTCTTGAACATTCTTTTCAGATTCAGTATCTAATGACGATGTAGCTTCATCAAGTATAAGTATGGGTGGATCTTTTAATAATGCCCTTGCAATTGCAAGTCTTTGACGCTGTCCTCCAGAAAGTCGTACTCCTTTTTCTCCAATTACAGTATCAAAACCATGTGGGAGATCATTTATAAATTCTTTAGCATTCGCAACTTTTGCAGCTTCAACTATTTTAGTAAGTTCAACCTCGTTCTGCCCATAAGCAATATTTCCACTAATTGTATCATTAAAAAGAATTGTTTCCTGAGTTACAATGCCCATCAACTTTCTTAATGATTTTATACCAACATCTCTAATATCAACGTTATCTAACTTAATTTTTCCTTTAGAAGGTTCAAAAAATCTGGGAATTAAATCAGCTATTGTAGATTTTCCAGATCCACTAGCACCTACTAATGCAACAACAGATCCTTTTTTTATTGAGAAATTAACATCTTCTAAAACTTTAGATTCTCCATCTTCATATTGAAAAGATACATTATCGAATAAAACTTGATCATTAAATTCAACATTTTTAATAGCATTATTACGATCAATAATTGTTGGTTTAGTATCAAGAATGTGAAAAACTCTTTCAGCTGATGCAGCTCCAACTTGTACTTCCGCAAATACATTACTTAAAGATCGTATAGGTTGTAAAGCAGAAAACATTATTAATATAAAACGAATAAAATCCTCAGAGGTTATCCCCTTATCTGCTAAAACTTCAGATCCACCTATCCATAACAAGAGCACCCCAATAAGGACACCTAAAGTTTCTGTTATTGGGGGCGCAATACTTCGGAGTCTAGATCTGCGAAACATCAAATTATAATAATTATCTGTTTCTTTAGTAAATCGACCTACTTCATAGTCTTCCATAGCAAATGCTTTTACTACTCGAATTGAAGCTAAGGTCTCTGTAATTATATTTGTTATACCTGCTATCTTAACAGCAGTTCGGCGTGATTTTCTACGAATTGATCTACTGATTTTTACAATAACAAATCCTGCAAGAGGAATAATAATCACTGCAATTGAAGCTAATTGCCAGCTAATTATAAATAATAGTGAAGTAAATACTAATATATTAATTGGTTCTACAAACATACGTTGAAATCCAACGGTTAATGCTTGACGCATATTTGCCACATCATTAACAATAATAGAAGTTAGTTCTCCACTCTTTTGTCTATTAAAAAATGATAGGGACAATGAATGAAAATGAATATACAATTTGTTTCTTAGTTCTGTGATTAAACGATATTGGACTACAATAAGAGAAATGTTTTTTAAATAGAGAAAAATGTTTTTTAAAACGAAAATTATTAAAATACTAAAACATAACATCTTTAATGTTTCTTTAGCTGTATCTCTCAAGATCAGTTCATTAGTGAAATATTTAATTTTTTCATTAAGAGTTAAAATTGAAGATGAAGATAAATGCGAATGCTCTAAAACAAGCTTATCAAAATCAGATAAAATATTATTAATGAGTGATGCTGTTAACCATACAGAAATACCATTTAATGCAACATAAATAAAAGCGGTTGCGGTAGATAATGCAAGATATGGCCAATAATTAAAAACTAATTTAATTAGGCGTTTATAAACAGAATTTTCCATGACATTTAATTAATTATAAAGAATATATTGTCCAGTAAAGTAAATATAAGTGTATTATTATTATACCGCTATTCTTGTTTCCAAATCATTTTTTGATGACTTATTCCACCCTCATAAAAATGATCTCCAACAGAGTAAAACCCTAATTTCTTATAAAAAGAAATCACATGATCTTGAGCATGTAAATATATAACTGGCTCTGCCTTTATTTGTTCTAAAATAAACCGAACTAATTCCTTTCCTATCCCTAAACCTCGTTTTTCTTTCAAAACGGCAAAACGTTCTAATTTTATTCCATTTTCTGTTTTTCGCCATCTAGCTGTTCCAATAAATCTATTATCTATTAATGCAATTATATGTTTAGAAGTATCTTCATACTGATCTATTTCCACATCTTCAGGAACGTTTTGTTCCATAATAAATACTTTTTTACGTATTTCTCTGGCATGATCTAATTCTTCCCTTGTAGTAGCTAAACGAACTTTTATTTCCATCATACGATTTTACCTTATTCAAAATTGAAAAACAAAGATGGTTTGAATATTGGTGTTTAGTTATTTAAAATTCAATATATGAGACATAAGAGAAAAGAGATCATTATAGTAGGTGATAGAGTATTAATTCAACCAGATACTGGTGAAAAGAAATCAGCTGCCGGATTATACTTGCCACCGAATGTTATTGAGAAGCAGGATGTTCGTGGCGGTATTGTAGTAGAAGTTGGACCTGGAATACCTGTTGGTAATCCAGATGAAATTTCTGAGGAACCTTGGAAAACAAATAATCACGGTGAGGTAAAGTATATTCCTTCTCAAGCTGAAGTTGGTGATTATGCATTATTCTTAAGTAAGGCAAGTATTGAAATAAAAGTAGAAGAGCAGGACTATCTAATTCTTCATCAATCAGCTATATTAGTTTTAATTAGAGATGATCTAAGCAGTCTTACAAAATAAAAGAAATCATAAAGTAAGTAAAGTCTAGTGGGGTATCAGCCCCATCCCAATATAGAACATAACCAAATGACCATTCTCCACCAGATAACAACTTTTTAGTTAAAATAAGGTCTAACTCATCTCCAAACTTATCTCCATTAACTGCATCAGAAAAATTGTGATAATTAATATTGAGATTTATTCCCATCAATCCTAAAAACTTAGCTTTTACATTCCATTCTTGTAATCCAATATGGCTATTATCCTTAAAACTCTTGTGTGCACTGTAATCATAATATCCATGCCATTTATGTCGAGCACCAAAAGGCTTCGCAAATCCTTCTACAATTCTAGTAGATCTATCATCTCCAGATATAAATTCATTACCAATAGATATAGAATTAACAAATGGAAGAAAATCTATTTTAGCGCCAAGGTTTACTGCTGAAAGAATACCTTCCACTTGTCCACCTGCAATTTTACCAGACTGTAACGCAGTCTCAGCTTCTAAAGTAAAAAAAAGAAAAGATGTATATATTCGAGAACCATAAGTAATGCGGTGATAATTCTGTATAAGTAAATTATCTTGCTGTTCAGCTAATCCTGTTCGAAAACCATATAGTTCAATATTTGCACCTGGGAATTGAGGTATCTTTTTTAGATCTAAATCAAAATAAAAACCATTGATAGTTTGATCATACATATCATCATCAAGTCTTTCATAGGTTTCATTATTAATTAAATAAAAAAGTCTCAAATTTCCCTTGGGAGATTTTTTATAGGTTAAAAAACCTTCAAAACTTCGACCAATATTATTCCAATTATTTTTTGAGAAGAGTCTCTGTTGACCAAGGGCCATTTGAAATCTTCCTAATTGCACAGACCAATTACGTCTAAGAACATTATGGGTGTTTAAATATACTTGATGAAACGTAGGTTTAGTTTGATCTTGCCCACCAACACCTGGACTATTAATAGAATTACCAAGCATTCTAGAGTCCTGTAGTTGCATATTGATTGATACTGGACCATTAACTAATTTGAAAAATATTCTACTTCTTAAAAGAGAATAAGTGGAAAATCCACTAATAATATTATCAGAAGAAGATGAAACTCTATCCTGCATTAGACGATAACGGAATTCAGCTTGCCACTCTAATTCTGAAGCAAATAGGATATATGGAAAACAATAAATAATTAATATATAGAAAAATTTCATTTTGGCACTTTCCAAATAATAGGATAAATGGATTCTCCAAAAATACCTACATTACTCTTATAAAATATTTGTAAATCATTTTTTGAAAATGGGGCTTCAGATATATTGCCTTTCAATGTGTTACCAAAATAATTTGATCCATATTCTCTAACAGAAGCATCATTTCGTACAACTCTTACTGGGTGGACACCTGCTTTAAGCGCTGCTATGATGTCCGAATCTGAATCACCATAAAACAAATCTATCTTTAACCTTTTCATTAGTCTATGCTTTGTAGTAAAACGCTTTCCTTTAATCGTTTGTTTTGGTGAAAAAAATAAATTTTTATTTACTTCTACTGGAAACCCAAGACCTTTAGTTAAAAATTCAGCTAATATATTTCCATTTGGTCCTGGCCGAGCAGTAATAAAAAAAACATTATGCCCATTGGAGCGGAAATAATCAATTAATTCAACTGTTGGTGTAATATATATGGAGTAATCACTATCATGTGTATTAATCCAACCAAAATCAGTAGGATTTCGTTTATCATCTGGTAAGTTAAGAAACACATCTCTTGAAAACAGAACTGTATCATCAATATCAAATCCTACATTTAAAATTCCATTTTGAGCCACCATAAACGAAGTAGCTAGAAAATTTAATATGATAATATTTATAAGAAATTTTTTATTCATAAACATTATAATATAATTTAATCAATGATTTCAGATATTTGCATCACATAGTATATTATGATCAAATATCTAATTCAATGGATACTGGGCAGTGATCTGATCCCAACACCTTATGGTAAATATCCGCATCAATTACATTTTCAACAAAATTCTCATTAACAAAAAAATAATCTATACGCCAGCCAACATTTCGTTGTCTAGCACCAAATCGATATGTCCACCAAGAATATCTCTCTCCTTCTTTATGAAATAATCGAAATGTATCTATCCAACCATTATCAACATACAGATCTAATTTTTCTCTTTCTATAGGCATAAATCCAGATGTGTTTATATTTTCTTTTGGCCTTGCTAAATCAATCGAATGATGTGCTGTATTCCAATCTCCTGTAACGATAACATTATTCCCTGAGTGAACCTGTTCATTAATGATTGGTAATAGATCATCATAAAAATCTAATTTATATTTTAATCTTGTTTCATCTTTTTGTCCATTAGGGAAATAAATATTATACAAAAGAAAATTCTCATGCTCAGTGATAATAACTCGTCCTTCATCATCGTATTTTTCAATACCAAGCCCTTCTTGAACGTATAATGGCTCATCTTTACAGAATGTAGCTACACCACTATATCCTCTTTTCTTTCCAGAGTGCCAATATGTATGATATCCGTGATCAGTTAGAATTTCTGAGGTAAGCTGATCTACATGAGCCTTGGTTTCCTGCAAACAAACAATATCTGGCTTTTCTTCTTCAAGCCAATCCAAAAAGCCTTTTTTTACAACAGCTCTTACACCATTTACATTCCAAGATATAAGTTTCATTTAGATATAAAGTTTAGGTAAAAAATAAAATAATACATTATAATTAATTTTATGGGATCATTATCATGGAGTGACGATCAACAGCAACAGAACCAAATACACCAATTCCACCATTAATACCAAAATTCCGACCAGAACCACCTGATCCAAAAGAACTTGTAAATTCCGAATCACTAAATTTTATAAAATAATTAAAATAATTTTCATCCATGCTCATTAAACTAAAAAATAATAAATAGTTATTCCATGATGGATCATCGGGCTCTGATTCACACCATTCTCTTCTAAAAATTGCTGAACTTTCTTCTGGTGAGATAATATATTCTTGATTAATTCCACATAGATAACTATCCCATGTTGGACCCAGATGTGCTGAATTTATTAATTGATAGTTATCATTCATTGTTAACCAATTCATTTCCATTTCACGAAAAACTTGAAAGGTGTCCGGTAAATTTTCAGTAAAAAATTTTGGAGTTGGGGGTATTATTGTTTGTCCTGTAGCCTCAAATCCGCCTGGTGCTGAAACATGTAAAGTCCATGTTTCTCCTGGTTGAGGGTTCAGATCATTTCCATTATAAATATATACTTCTTGTAAAGCTTCATCCATATCAACATCATAAATAAAATCTGTATAATCAAATATATAATCCTTAACACCATTACTAACTACAACTTCAGCATTTCGCACAATAAATCGAGATGTATAGTAAATATAAATACTTGAACCAATCGTATCTCTAATTAAAGAGTCACTTGCTTCCTCCATATCTAATGTACGTTGCACTTTAACAAAACTTGTTCTAAGAGAATCCGTTGAAAGAAGGCCAATGATATTCAATGTTGATTCATGATCGGAAGTAACATCTTCCCATTCCAAATTAGGTGGCTCAATAGCACAAGAAAAGAAAAATATGCTTATGATATATATATATCGCATTAGAGTTCTATCCTATAACCTGCAGTAAAAAAGAATGGAAACATTGGTACTGCAGCTCGTTCTAATCCCAAGGTTTCACCTGTTAATCGATTTTCTTTAGCTCTGTATTGATATGAAAGTGGGTTTACGTGATTTGTCACATTAATTAATTGTAGATATCGCTCATACGGAAAACCAAATAGTGATTTTTTCTGTTTAAGACCTAAATCTAAACGAAAATAAATCGGAAGTCGATCAGCATTTTTTTCCCCTACTAAAAATTGTTCATTTTGATACAAATCTGATTTTATAGGGTCATGGTATGCCTCAAAATGATTATATCGCCCAATGGGGGGTGTAAATGGTTGTCCACTTGATGCTTGAACAGCATAATTAAAATGTAAATT